>Ga0172378_10002135_pt1 | contig 18439 bp, 16 predicted proteins | sample GrowelOW332metaG_FD_119755 | JGI IMG/M metagenome (GOLD analysis project Ga0172378, IMG submission 119755) | Groundwater microbial communities from an aquifer near a municipal landfill in Southern Ontario, Canada - Pumphouse #3_1 metaG | ecosystem: Environmental > Aquatic > Deep subsurface >... | reverse complement strand
TACTTATATTCAATTATTCCTTTTTTTCTTCGTTCTTCATTAAAATACTAACTATTTTAATAATAAAATAAAGGTTCATTTTTTAAGTATATAAGTAGATGTATTAGAGTTAGTAGTTTGATTAGATGTAGTAGATGTTTTAAACGTGTTAAAAAGTACTTTAATTGCTTTTATAATCCGTCTTCATTTTAGCAGGTCAAAAACATATTGAAGCATCAACGTGCTTCAGTCTATGCTATGCCTCCCATTTTTTTAATATTCTTCTATTATTTTTCATTTTTTTTTGAATTATATATTCATTCTTTTTTGTTTTTAATAACCTTTTTTTTGTAATTACTGTAAAATAATTACTCCCTAACTTCGTAGATAATATATGTTATCTACATAGTATTTCCAATAATTGGTAGGGTTGTTTTACGTTTCAACATGCCTTTTATAGGGAATTGTGGCGGGGGTGTCCCCAACTCTCGCACCACTGATAAACCCCAGACTCCACCTATTTAGATTATCTTCTATTCTCTCTTGTTTTTACGCCTTTACTTTTGTTTCTTCGTTTTATCTTCATTAGAATTCTTAATGATAATCATTTTTTTCTATCACTAACCTACTAAATTATTAAAAACTCTTATTAAACTTTGTACTTTTTATTTATTTAAAATACAATTATGATTTCAAAAACTTACCTCTAAAAGACATAAAAAATCACTTGTTTTTATCTTCTTTTTTACTCTCATTTTTTCTCAACTTCATAACTTTTTATGTCTTTTTTCTAACCTTTTTATAAAAATTATTATTTTTATTTTAGAAAAACGACCGTTCAAATATCGTTTATTTTCGTCTTAACGGGAAAACGGGAAAACGAATAATGTTTTCAACAATTCTTACTGTTATTTTATTAAGTTATGATTACTTTAAATCAAAAACAGTACAAAGTAAAAAACCATCAAAACTAGTAGTGATCAATGTTAGATGATAGTTTTTAAAGACACTCTTAGCTCATTGTAGAGCTTTTTCATACATACTTGATAACTTATATATCTGTTGATATAACGGAGCATAACGAGGGAATATGGAAGTCTAATAGATAGTCTATATTTTATATATGATGATGTTAGGGGGAGTCTTTTTACGCTTGATTAAGTATTTAAAATATATGTTATATTAATTAGTTTATTTTTATAATCATATTTTAACGAATAGGTCTGAGAGTTCCAAAATTGGCTCTAGAAGTCTTTTATGTATTCACCTATACAAATATATGCTTCTTATAAGATAATGCTTTTAAACACCTTTTAAATGCTTAAGATAACTATTCCTTTCTTCTTTACCTTGACAAATTCAAAATAATATGATACAATAAAAATATAAATAGAAACTTTTTAATATTTGACATAACTAAAATATTATAATATAATGTTTAATAATAAAAATTAATTCAAATATTTGACCACTTTCTAAAACTCATATTATATATATAATATATATATTATTAGACTATTTTAGAAAATGGTCAAATATTTAAAGGAGGTGTTTTTAATGAAAATAGAAAATCTTCAGGAAGGAATGATAGTTAAAAATTATAAGGAATTAGCTGAGTTGTTATGTATTCCTGATACAGGAGGAAATGTTAAAAAAAAATATTTAAAGGAACTTCAAAGATATATAAAATATCACCAAGAAGGTCATAGATTTATTATTGATAAAATTTATAATAGACCTAAACAAAAAAAAGATAATAGAGGGAGAAATCTTAACAGTCATAGCAATCAAAATGGAGCTTATGGTAAATATATTCGCTTATTAATTCTAAATATGTTAGCACAAAATTCTGAGAACATGATAAGAATTGGAATACTTAATATGTTACAAGAATTAAATATGATAAATACAAATTATAGACTTGGTAATTATAACAGAGAAAAAATGGCAAAGTATCTGGGTATGGATATTCAATTTATTCATGAATTTTATGATACTAACACTAATAAGTTGCAACAAACTGTAGAGAGAACTTTAAATAAATTAATGAAGAATGAATGTTTAATTTTTTGGAGTAATATAAAAATGATTGGTGTAGGTGCAAACTATAAAGAACGACAGGCAACTGATAGTGAAGTTAAATTTATATTAAACTGTGAAAACGAAATATTAAAAAGTATGAAAACAACTGATAAAAGATATATATATCTTACTAATAAAAAAGAAGAGTTTTATAATAAACTTAATAAAAGGTTAAAAGAAAAAGGGATCAAATATTCTTATAATGCCTATAAAATTATTTTTGCTGATGAAGTATATAAAAAAAATGAACAACTTAAATATAAATTAGAATTAGAAGATGAAATGTTTAATAAAAAAGAATTGAATAATACAATATGTTTGAATTATGTTAAAAGTGCTGTAAATAGACATAATAAAGCTGTAAAAGATCTTAAATACTTTTTTAGCACTCTTCCTGACCCTGAAAAGTGGGGAACTTTAGATCCTGATACAAAAATAGGTATAAGTAAATATAAACGAATATTAGCTGATGAAGATTTTATAAAATTTAATAAAGAGCTTGTTGATATTTGTATTAATGATTCTAGTAAAACTGTTAATAATTTACTTCAATAATTATTAAGAAGGAGAGTCATATTGTTGGAAAATATAGTGAGATTAAAGATTAAACCAGTGTATCAAGTGTATTACAACAACGAAAATAATTTTGGTATTTATTCTTGTTTTAATTTAAACAAAGATAATAAAAAAATTACTATATTAGGTAATATGCCAATGCTTGAGATTGATAGTGAGTATACAATAAATTGTATTCCTCAAGAGCATGAGAAATATGGGTTACAATATAAAGTAGTTTCTTTTACATCTTTAGACTTTTTACCTCCTGAATATGAACAAGATTTTTTAAGAATATTAGTAACAGATAATCAGTTTATAAATATAATTGAAGTTTATCCTAGACCTGTTAGTGCTATTGTTAACGCTGAATTTGATTATAATAAAGTACATGGAATTGGAAAAACCACTTATGATTTAATAAAGAAAAAAGTAGAAGAAAACTTATACCTTATGGATGCTTTGGTAAAGTTAAGTGAATATGAAATTACTATTAATCAAATCAAGAAGATTGTGAACTATTATCAAAGTACTATTGAGGCTGTCAAACAAATAATTAATAACCCCTATGTTTTATATAAATATGTTGATGGGATAGGTTTCAAAACTGCCGATAAAATTGCTTTATCAAAAGGAATGGTTAAAGATGATTTAAAAAGAATTGAAGCGGCAGTGTTTTACTGTTTAGAACAAAATGAAGCTCAAGGTAGTACTTATATGCAGATTAATGATTTAATAAATCAAATAGTTAATTTATTACAATTATCTTACGATGATATTGTAGATAAAGTAAATAAAGTTTTAGCTAACAAAATAGACTTCTTTTATATTAACAGTAAAGTTGCATTAAGAAGAACTTTTGAATGTGAGAAAGAGATTGCTGAATCGCTGATAAAATTAGACAGTACTCTAGAGTCTACCCTATATAGCTCCAAAGAAGAATTGCAGAAAGAGATTAAAAAGATTGAGAATAGTATTGGAATCATATATACTGATGAACAAAGAGAATTGTTTTATCAGTTAAATTCTCATAACGTAATCCTATTAACTGGTTATGCAGGTACAGGAAAGACATTATTATTAAAAGGTAGTCTGAAGTTATTAAAAAATAAAGGATTAGATTATATGCTAATGTCTCCCACAGCTAAAGCCGCTAAGGTTATGGAACAATATACAGGGGAAAAGGCTAGTACTATTCATAGAGGGCTTGCATGGACTCCTGAAGGATTTATATATAATCAATTTAATCCTTTAGACACAGACGTAGTAATAGTAGATGAAGCGAGTATGATGGATATATTTTTATTTAGAAATTTATTAAGAGCTATTCCTACAGGAACTAAATTATTATTAATAGGAGATCCTGCTCAATTAGAATCTGTGGCAACAGGGAATGTTTTATATGATTTAATTGCTAGTGAAGTGTTTGCTACAGTTAAATTACAAACAGTGTTTAGACAAGCCTTAGATAGCGGAATATTGCAGGGCGCTACAAGTATACGCCAAGGACAAAAGTTTTATGGTAATGCAGAAAATTTTTTTGAGTGCGGTGTTAAAAAAGATTTAAAGATCTGGTTTAGTGATAAAGATACTATGATGTCTAAATTAGAAGTATTGTTTAAAGAATGTTTAAAGGATTATAGAGTTGAAGATATAATGATTATTTCTCCCATAAAACGAAGTAATACTGGAATAATAGAGATAAATAAAATGATACAGCAAATATGTAATCCTCCTTTGATTAGTAAAAATGAAATAAAAATAGGACAAATAATTTTTAGAGAAAATGATAAAGTAATGAATGTTAAAAATGATTATCATGCTATATGGTTAGATAAAGATTATAAAGAGATAGATGATGATAAAGGGGTTTTTAATGGGGATATAGGTACAATTGTTAAAATTGAAAATAAAAACATTTATGTAGACTATGGAGAAAAAATTATAGCATATTCTCAGTCAAATGCTTATGAAAAACTAGAATTAGCGTATGCTATTACTTGTCATAAATCTCAGGGATCTAGTTCTCCAGTAGTAATTATGCTTTTAAATACTTCTCATTATATGAATTTAAAACGAAATCTACTTTATACTGGGGTTACAAGAGCTAGTCAAGCAATGTATTTAATTGCGGATAAAAAAGCTTTAGACATTGCTTTAAATAATAATTCATTGCTTCATAAAGATACTTTTTTACAGGATTTAATAAAGAATTCAAATTATACTTGACAAGTAAAAGATAATATGATATTCTATATTTAGAGAAGAAAGAGTTTTATTAAAAATTTTTTACTGTATAACAAATAAAATATAATAGTAGGAGGAATTTTTAAATGAGAGTGATTAGCGATATGGAACAAATTGAAGTAAAGAAAGATGATGGGAATATAGAAATATGGAATATTGTAGGAGAAACTGAGAATACTTTTACGATTGAAAAATGGGGAAGAGTTACTTCAATAGATAAAAAACAAGTTAAAATAAACTCTAATAATGGAAAACTTTATCTTGGTCAATTTCATCTTCCCCCAGTAGATGAAACTTTTAATAATGAAGTTCAAGAATGGGTTATGGAGGGGATTGTGTGAGTGATAAAATAGTAAAATTGAAAATTGCTTTGGATTATAAAAATCATGTGGTTGGGGTAGTCAAGATAAATAACAAAATAATTAATTATAATGCTATTTAAGAAAGAAGAAAAATAATGGAGAATATATGTTCTACTATTTCCAACCAAGTTCGTATGAGAAAAATAATCCAAGAATACGAAATAACTATAAAAAAAATCAATAAAAAAATTGAAGAATTAAGACAAAAACTAAAAGTTTTTAAAGAACAATTTCATAAAGATCCTGATAGCGTAGATATGGATAAGTGGAATCAAGCGAAGGTTTCTCTACAACATTTAAATAGCATGGTTAGAGATATGGTTTATTCAATTCATATAATGGAAGAATATCTACCTTTTGAAGAGCAAACAAGGAACAATAAACTGTGTGAAAATTATTCTAAGCAGATTTTGGATAAAAGAAGTGTTGTTGGCTATGTTCCTGATGGGGGAATAAAAATAGATAACCCTGAAGATTTGGCATGTAATATTATATTACAAGAGAAATTAAATGAAATAATAAAAACACTTCTATCATATAAACAATGGGAAACGCTTGTGATGTATTACATTTATGGTATGACGCAGAAAGAGATAGCTAAAGAACTGAGCATAGATAGGAGTACAGTGGCTAAAAGATTAGCTAGTTCTATTGAAATTTTAAGGGAAAGTGAACTTTTGAAAGAATACATTAATGAATGTAAGTAAAATTCACATTTTAGAGTTATAATTCTGCCTTATACTATATAGAGGAAGGAAGGAATATGAGAAAACAAAAGTCTAAAAGAATACATGAGAAACATTTAAAAAATACTAATTGGTCTATATACAGTGTTGCTAAAATATATAAGAGAGAAAACCCAAACTGGAGCAAGCAACAGTGTTTTAAAACCGCTAAAAAAATAGTTAAAGAATTAGATAGAATGAACTCTAATAGTTGTTATAATAATAAAAAGTATTATTCTAATGTTATTGGCTTGATAGAAGATTTTGATAATTATCAAAATCTATCACAAAATTTTGATTTATATAATTATCTTCAAGACATGAATGTAGAAAATTTGCTATAAAATAAAAAAAGAAAGGCTGAGAATATGCCTGAAAAATTATTTTTAGACACTAATGTGCTTTTAGATTATTTAGGAGATTTTGAGAATTTTTATATTTCTTCTGTTACTTACCAAGAGCTTGAAAACATAAAAGTATCTTCTAGAAAAGATGAGGATATCAAATTTAAAGCTAGACAAGCTTTAAATTGGTTAGAGAGAAATTCAAATAAATTTTATATGATAACAGTTCAAAAGGAACATTATACAACTGTAGAACAATTTGAATTAGAATGTATTAATGATTATTTAATTATTGCTTGTGCTTATAATTTAATAGGACAGGGTGAAAAGATTAAGTTTGTTACTAATGATGTTTCTTGTAAAGTAGCGGCAGAAGAAATATTTAAAATTCCTGTAATGAAGTATCGACCTGAAAAAGATGAGTATAAAGGGTGGAGAAGAATTACAGTCCCTGATGATAAATATATAGATTTTATTAATAATAATTCGATAGAAAACTATGACTTCCATACTAATGAATATATAATTGTTGATTTGGTTGATCAGAAAAATCAAATAATAGATACCGAGATCTGGCAATGGGAGGGAGAATATTTTTCATCTTTTAGAGTTAAAAATATTTCCAATCAATTTAATAAAAATATAGAACCTTTAGATATTTATCAAAAAGCATTTTTTCATATGCTACAAGATAACGACAGCCCAGTTAAAATCACTAATTCAATATATGGAGCAGGTAAAACTTTTTTAATGTTGAATTGGGCTTTGCAAGAGCTAGAAAAGAATTCAAAATTAACTCTTTATTTTATTAAACCTGATAACCCTCCTACGGGGAGGAAGAGCTTCCCAGCAATCCCAGGTGGAGTTGAAGAAAAGTGTGAACCGTTATTAGGAGTTTTAGGAGATATAACGGGAGCGTCAAGACTAGAAGATCTCTTAGATATACAACCTCGTATTAAAGTATTGCCTATTCAATTTATAAAGGGTAGAAATTTAGAAAATTCTATTATATTTTTAAATGAAGCTCAAGATTTCACTCCTAAAGAAATGGAAAGAATATTATCTAGACTATCTGATAACTCAGTCATTTTAATAGATGGATCTGTGGATCAGATAGATAACCCAATATGTATTGCAAGGAATGGACTGGAAGTGGTAATAGAGAATTTCAAAAATGAAAAAATAGCTTCTCAAGTTAATTTGATTAATGACTATAGAGGTCGTGTTAGTAAAATTATTTCTAATAAAAAATGGTAGAAAACGTTTGACAAGTAAAATATAATATGGTATAATAGTATTATAGGATAAGGAGATAATTAATGGGAAGAAGATTCATTCGTAAAGAAAATAAAATAGATTGTTGGGTACAGATGGAACAATACTTAAAAGAAAGCGATTGAGAAGTTTATAATAAGTTACAAGAAATTAAAAAATGTCATAAGTAAAACATAATATGAGGAATGAAATGGAGTGTTGTTGTTGAAAATAACAGTAACTAGAGGTTTGGCGGAGCTAAAATTATTAGACAGCAGAATAAACAAAAAGATTTTTGGAAATCAGTTCGTGTCTGCTTATAAAAAGAGTTCAGGGAAAATTGACGGGGCTGTTGTATTGCAAGATTTTGAAAAAAATGTTCAATCTAATTTTGCAAGTATAATAGATTTAATCGAAAGACGCAAAAAAATAAAAGAAGCAATTGTGAAGTCTAATGCTAATACGATAGTAGAAATTAATAATAAAAAAATGACTGTAGCAAGTGCAATTGAACGGAAAGAAAGTATACAATATGAAAAAAACTTACTAGAAGAGTTTCAAACACAATTTAGTCAGGCAAAATCTCAGATGAATAAATATAATGATGAAATGTATGAAAAGTTAGACGAATTACTAATGGTGTCATTCGGCAAAGATGGGAAACAAAAAGTTGATGAAAGTGAAATAAAGTCAATTTCTAAACCCTATATAGAACAAAATGAGTGGGTTTTGGCTGATCCTTTACAAATCGAGGAAAAAATCAAACAACTCGAGGAAGATATAGATGGGTTTTTGACAGAAGTTGACTATGCTTTGAGTATTAGTAATGCAACTACTTTTATTGAGATAGACGATTAAAAAATAAAGACAATTTGCAGCAATACGAAAATTATAAATTTTAACTCCTTTGCATTTTAGGTTAAAAATGCGCATTATTTGTAAATCATGATATTGTTAAAAAACAATAGCTTTAGAATAGATAAAAGTTCAAAGTGCAAAGGTTAAAGATAAAAATTCAAGCATTAAAGTTCGTATTTTTTCATAAGATTAGAACTCACAAGAACAAAGTTCGATTAAATCCTAGGTATAGGTTGTGGGAGGTAGTTAAATCATCCATTAATTTTCCTCTAGGCTGTATTGTTGCAAAAACCATTTTAGGAGGTTATAAATTGGCAAAGTCAAAAATTAGTAAAAAACATACTTTGAGCGTTGAAGGTGTGCTTGATTTGGAGAATGATATAACAATAGAAGTAGAAGGGTACGGGGTTTTGCAGTTAAAGGATTTATTAAAAGATTTTGATGGTGCAAATATGAAAATGATTGTTAATAAGACTGATAATATCACATAGAATATAAATTTTAACTTTCTTCTAGCAAGAATTCTCCCATTTTCAACGAACGAATGTGAGTAAGTGGTGAGTGGTTCACGACTAAACATTGTAACTGGATATATTTCTTCATATTGACAAAGTAGGAATGGTTAGGATAACCGTTCTTTTATGATAAATAAAGCAAGAAGACTCCCACCTCTTTAGGTGGGAGAGGTTCAAGCTGGTATAGTTCAATTGGTAGAACAACTGTCTTGTAAGCAGTGAGTTATGGGTTCGAGTCCTGTTGCCAGCTCCACTAAATATTTTATGACTCATTAACTCAGTTGGTAGAGTAATCGGCTTTTAACATAAACAGCAACAGAAGTCGCCCACTTACAGAAGTGGGTGATGAATGTTGCTAAAAAGTAGTGAAAACCAAACTACTAAAATTAGCCATGTAATTGGTATATCTGGGGATGGAACAGCCCTTTGAGCGTGGGTAAACTTGCTCCGATGGGAGTATTGACCACGAAGCCACCACCTCTATAGGTGGAGGTAGTTCACCCGATAAGTCTGGCGTTCGAGTCGCCAATGAGTCACCAGCATTATCCATACATTATACAATTCTTAATTTTTTTGAAAAGAGAGGAATATTCCTCTCTTTTGTCATATCTAAAGGAATAAAGGAGGAAAAGACTTTTGTTGATAGACACAAAATTTAAGAGATTATCTGATGAAACAGTTAGTGAATATATTTATAGAGTTTGTCGAAATAAAGATCTTGGAATATATGATTTAACTTGGGAACAAGTTGCAAATATATTGAATAGAGAATTGGAACTCGAATATGGAGAATCTAAATATCGAAAGCGGTATAAAGATATGCAACGTGGGATTGACATGGTAATAAGTAAAAAGGCAGATTTACAATCTCAGATGGAAGAAATGAGATTATTAAAGATGGAAATAGAGATGGAAAGAAAAAAGAAACAAACTGAAACAGTTTATTATAATAGAATTTTAAGAGAATCTGCACGACAAGAAATGGCTTATGAAAGAGTATCAAATGCCATAAAAAATGTTGAGTTGAAAGTTCCTGAATTTAAACCTCTTAAAATACAAAATAAAAAAGAAGAATGGTTGTTAGGTTTTTCAGACATTCATGCTTATAAATATTTTAAAAGTATTACTAATGAATATAATAAAGAAATTTTAGAAAATAGATTAAATTTATTATTGTCAGAGGTAGTTCAACAAATTGAAATAAATAGCATTAAAGAATTAACTATAATAAATGGTGGAGATTCATTAGAAGGAATGATTAGAAATAGTCAATTACAAAGCTTAGAACTTGGGGTAATTGAAACTGTTATAGAATTCCAAAGATGGATGTTAGAATGGCTTAATCGTCTTTCTAAATATGTAAAAATAAAATATATACATCTTATTAGTGCTAATCATACTCAAACACGCCCTCTTGGATCAAAAGCAGACCAATTCCCTAAAGAAGATATGGAAATGATCATTGCTAATTATTTAAAAGATATGACTAAAGACCATCCTAGAATTGAAGTTGTTGTTCCTGAACATGATTTTGTTTTGTTCGATATGGCGGGATATAAAATCATTGCTCATCATGGACACAGAATCAAAGATCCTCGAAAATATGTAGAAAGAATGAGTAGAAAATTAAGAGTTTTTATTGACTATGGAATATTTGGACATTTACATTCAGAAGCCATAATCTCCATAGATGAGGGGTGGGATAATGATTGTGAAATTATTAGATTGCCTAGTATTATAGGCACTGACCCATATGCTGATAAGTTATTAGAAGGGGCTAAGCCTTCAGCTATATTACTAAGGTTCGAGGAGGGTAAAGGTAGAAACCAAGAGAATAAATTCATTTTAACATAAAGAGTAAAGAGGAGGAGTCAAATGGACATTACAAAAAAGACTTGTTCTAAGTGTAAAAAAAGAAAAAAGTTCCCTGACTCTTTCTATTCTAATAGAAATAACATACAAGGTCAAAGAGTTGATTTTTGGTGTAAAAAATGTGTTCAAGATTTTTGTAGTAGTAAAGATGAATTAAAAAAATATTGCGAAGAGAATGGGCGGGTTTATAAAGAAGAATTATGGGAAACCGCTATTGAGCAAGCCAAAAAACAATTAACTAAGAACGAACAATATTTAAAGGCTAATAATAAAAAACAGTTAAAAATGTTAGTAGACAAAACAATATCTCGTTATTTTCAGCAAATGAATAATAATCAGTGGTATGAATTTGATGAATTATTATTAATCAAGAATTCTGTTAATGGGCAAGTAGAACAAGTTTCTACTAAACAAGCAAGAAATTCTAAAGTTGAAATTGAAAAAACTGATAAAGCAGAAAAAGATAATGAGGATAATAGTATTCAACAAAAAATTTTTTCTCCAGAGTGGTTGGGAGAATATACTCTTGTTGAGTTGCAAAAAATGAATACTATGATGGAAAACTATTTAGATACTTATGAGTTAAATCCTTTTGACCAAGATAATGTAAGAATGACAATTCAAACTTATATTTTAATCCAGAGAGAAATGAATAAGATCAGTCAAGGCAAAGGGGATGTCAATGAGCTTAAAAGATTAAGTGATGTTTATTCTAAATTAAGTACAGATACTCGGTTGAATAAAAAACAAAGAGGCTTGGCTGGAGATGCTGATGGACGAAATTCTTTTACTCAAATGGTAGACGAACTTAGTCAAAAAGGAGTTATCCCTAAAAAAGGTTGTAATGAAAAAGATGAATTAGAAAAATTATTAGATTGTAATAATCAGCTTTTAGCTGATATTTTTTTTGGAATGGGTTATAACGATGCAAAATATAAAAATATTTTAGGTTCTGAAGAACAAGCTGAAAATGAAAAAGGTGAGAATGATGGTTAAATCATTTTCTCCCTTATGTAATGTAGGCTGTGTTCCACGCTCTGAAAAACTGGACACGAATATTAATTTAATGTTAGCAAATTTAGATGAACATATTCCTGAAAGTCAAAGAGTTAAACCAATCATAACAAAGAAAGAACAAATAACTGCTGAATTAATTGCATATTGGAGACAACGACCTGATGAATGTTCTGAGCAATTGTTAGGAATCCGATTAAATAATTATCAAAAGATTTTGATTAGAGATTCATGGAATAAGAGATTTGTTATGTGGTTGTTATCTAGAGGGTTAGGCAAATCATGGTTGGGAATGTTGTATTTAGTTTTAAAAGCTATTTTATATCCTAATTTATTAATAGGCATTGTTTCTCCCACTTATCAGCAGGCTAAAAGAGTTTTATTAGATAAATTTGAGAGAGAAATTCTACGAGATTCTCCTTTTTTATTATATGAGTTTGAATATAGCAATTTTAAAAAATCACAAGCCGATACATCGGTTACTTTTTATAATATGTCTAGAATTAAAGCAGTTTCTGCTGGTCAGAGTGATGATAGCAGTCAGCGTGGAGATCGTTTTCATATTTTGCTATGTGACGAGTATGCTCAAATACGAAAAGAAGTTATAGATAGAGTTATTAATCCATCTATGAATAATAAGGTAGGGTATAAAGTTGGACAAAAAAATAATTCTAATACTATTCAAAATCAGATTATTATAGCTTCTACTGCATTTTATCGTTTTAATCATTTATGGAATGAGTTTGTTATTTATTTAGATAATATGCTTAAAGGGAATAAAGATTATGTCGTATATACATTCCCTTATCAAGTAGGGATAGATGTTGGCTTGTTTGATGAGGTGTTTATAGAAAAAGAGAGGCAAAGAATGAGTCCAGAGGATTTTGAAATGGAGTATTGTAATTTTTTCCCTTCAATTGGAGAAAATAGCTGGATTCAATTTGATGATTTAATGAATTGTGCTGATTTAGATTGTTTTTATTTTAAAGGCGATGATAAATATGAAACTATTATTTCAGTAGATGTTGCTGTTGCAGATGGAGGAGATAATTCATGCTTTAAAGTTGGTAAGATTATTCCTCGAAGTAATGGAGATATGGAAGTTGATGAAGTAAGAACCATTACTACGAATGGAATGAGCTACGAAAAACAACATGATATTTTAAGGCAGCTTCTTAAAGATTATCCAAATACAAAGAGAATTTTTATGGATATTAATGGAGTTGGTCAGGGTCTTTATCAAGAGTGTACAAAACCTTATTGGGATCATGAAGATCAAAAAGAATTGCCCCCACTTATAGCAATTAATGATGAAGAGGCTGTTAGAAATATTCCTAATGGAGTCCCTCTTATTTATAGCATTTATCCCAGTATAGAATTTAATCATAAAATGGGAGTTCTTTTAAAAACTTATACTCAAAAGAATTGGTTGCATATGTATCATGATGGGACTCGTGAAAATAAAGAAAGTTCTTTAACTTTAGAACAAAAATCTCAAATTCTTGAAGCCGAAGCAACTCGTAGAGAGGTTTTAAAAATAGAAGCAACCCCTTCAGGTACTTATTTTAAATTTGGTCTTTCTTCTCAATTAGCTAAATCTAAAGCTGGAAGAAAAGATAGGTGGTCAGCTCTATGTATGTTAATTTATGGAGCTAATATGATTAAGGAAGAAAAGCAAGAAGAAAACAGAGGGAACTTTTGTACTGGAGTTGCAATGAGATTTTAACTTTCTTCTAGCAAGAATTCTCCCATTTTCAACGAACGAATGTGAGTAAGTGGTGAGTGGTTCACCTAAATGAATGGAGGTGAGGTATTGGAAGAGCAAGAAAAAACGCTAGAGTTAGAGGAAAAAAAGAATGATAATATGATTTTTGGTGTTCGCTTAAATCAACGTGATACTGATGGAATAAGTGTTGTAACTTCTTATGAATCAAAATTTCAACCTAATGGAGATTTGAAAAATTTCTCTTTAGATAAAATTTTAAAAAATAAACAAAAGAATATATATCAGATTTATGAATTAATGAGCTACTATGTTGAAGCTGACCCTATATTTGGGTCTGCAATTAAAAATGTTCTTACCCCTTTTTCAGTAAGTGGTTGGTATTTACAGGGGGGTTCAGAAGAAGTAAAAAGAGAATATGAAGAATATTTTGATGAGATAGAATTAGATGATCTTTTATATGGTCTTTTTTATGATTTGTATCTGTATGGGAATGTTTTTCTTTATGATAGAGAAGATGGTTTTATAGAAATATTACCCCCTCATAGGATTGAAATTATGGATATAAAAAGGAATAACGAACCTATCTTAGCTTATAAAGTACCAGAGTTAGAAAAACGTAGAGGCAGTGTTACTGAAAAATTCCTTAAAACTTTAGAGATTAAATATAAAAAAGGTTATCCTTTAGAAATTCTTGAAGGAATTAAAAGAAAGGAAAAAACAATACAGCTTGATCCAGAAAAAGCTTACGCTATACAATCGCCTAAATCATTATGGGAAAAATATGCTATGCCTATGGGAACTTCAATCTTAAAAACATTTTCTAAAAAGAATCTAATTAGTGAAGCTGAAAATGCTAGTATGAATTTTAGAATGAAAAGTTTTTTGCATGTTAAAGTAGGAGATGAAAAAATCCGCTCTAAACCCAACGAAGATGAACTGATTAATATGGGTTTAGTATTTAAAGATGCGATTAATGGTTTTCCTTTAGCTGTTACAGCTTGGAATGTGGATGCTGATTGGGTTAGAATTCAAGACGAATTTTTAACTAAAGAAAAAAGGTATAATGATGTAAACAGTGAGATCCTTGCCGCTTGTGGGTTGGCTAGTATTGTAGTAACAGGAGATTCCGATGGAACTTCTTTTGCGGCCGCTCAAATTAATACTTCTATGGCAGAAAAAAGAATAGAACAGAATCAAAAAAAGATAGTTAATTTTTTACACAAGATTATGTATAAACGTGCAGAAGAGTGGGGTATCTCTGAAGAGAATATTCCTAAATTTATGTTTCAAAAAGTTAGTCTTAGAGATAACAAAGATGCGATGAATGAAATTCAGTCGTTGTTTAAGTTAGGTTTGGTTGGTTATCAAACATCTTTAGAAACTTTAGGGTATGATTTTGAGCAAGAAAAACAAAGAAAAGCTCTTGAAAATGAAGAAGATGCTCAAAGTATATTTACAATACCTCCTAGTTTTGACACTCAATCTGGAAAAGATGATCCTAATAAAAACGGGAGACCTGAAAAAGATGACAGTGACAGAGCTAGTGACAAAAATAAAAGCTTAACAGGGAAAAGTCCTAAGCCCTCAACGGAGTAAGGAGGTGAGAATAGATGGGTCAAGATAGAATTGAAGTTAATTGTCCTATTGTATCTTTAAATGACAGTAACGATATTTATATGATAGTAGATTTAATAATTTTAACATCTGATGTAAATTTAAATAAAGTTAGATTTACTCCAGATTTTATTGAGTATGTTGTAGAAAATCAAGAGTTTTATTTGGGGACTCCTGTAGTGGCTGAAACAGACAAGTTAGAAAGCAAAAAATATAATAATTTAACTCATGCTTTTGATGGGAGTTTTCATACAGAGCAAATTGGTTCGTTTTTGTCTTTCTCTAGTAAAGAAGAAGATGGAGTTACTTATTTATTAGGAAAAGCTCGTATTGAAAAAAGATATGTACAAACCTGTGAGGCTATTAAAGAGCTATATGCTTCAGGAGATTTAAAATTTAGTTGTGAGGTTTTTGTGGGCAAATATATAGACAGAGATGGTTACCAAGATATTCCGAGAGATGAAAATAATGAACTTATTGGAGTATGTGTAGTTTCTAGACCCGCAGAAACCAGAGCGACTGCTTATGCTTTAGTTGCTGAAGCGTTGAATTGTGATTTAGGAGGGAAAATAATGAAAAAAACATATAAGGATTTTTTTAAAGATACTGTTGTTAGTATGGAGTTGGCTGAATTAGACTTAGGACAATTAGAAAAAAAAGTTTTTAATAAACTGAGTGAGCAAATGGGAGAAGATTTATGGGATTATTATGCTACTGATTTTTTAATGAGTGGGATAATTCTTCAACATTATAAGACTGGGGATTATTATAAAGTAGATTATAAAGTTGAAGGTGACGATATTACTCTCGGCGAGTTATACAAAGTGAGTAAAGTATATCTTCCAATTGAAAAAGATATTGAAGTAATAGAAACTAAAATTGAAGAACTAAGTCAAGGAATTGAAAAACGAGATAAAATTATTGAGTCTTTAAATGAAGATATTAAAACTAAAGATGAAATTATATTAGAAAAAGATACTAATATTGCTTCTATCGGTGAAACACTTAAAGACAAAGAGAAAATTATTAACGAATTACAAGAATATAAAGATAAGTATTTAGAGAAAGAAAAAATAGAAATACAGGAACAAAAAAAAGCACAGAAAGAAGCTCTTAAAGAAAAAATAAGTAAATTCTTTTCTGAAGAAGAGATGGAAACAGATGAAATTAAAAAAGCAATTAATGAAATAAATGAAGTAAAAGTTAATAGTTTAATTGCTGATAGAGTAGTTAAAATGTCTGAACAAGAAGAACAAAAAAAGCATAAAAATAAACATTTGTTATCTTCTCGTATTACTGATGAAATAACAGTAGGTAATTCAGATTTAATTAGTAGATATTTGTCTTAATTTTAATTAAATTTTTTCAATACTTAAAGGAGGAAAAATAACATGGCTGCTATATTAGGAAATGGAGTAGATACTTTTGTTTCTAATCTAAAATTGAAAGGAAATTCTGTTAAAACGGGGACTTTTGTTGAACCAGATTTCAAGAATGGAACTGCTTCTTTACCAGTTACTCAAGATGCCGCTGATAAAGGAGATTTGTATGTGGTTCTTAATGAAAATGATACGGTTTTAGAAGAAATGGTGACTGATTTTGATTATGAAGTAAAAGAAGGTACTGCTCTTAAATTGAAAAAAATGCAATCTGGGGAAGTTCTAATTACTACTGAATTTGAGAACACAGTTCAAAAAGGAGATGTAGTTGCTCCTACAGCTAAAGGTATATTAGATACAGTAGGTGAAACTCGTACTCCTAAAATTGTTTTTACAGTAAAAGACAAAAAAATGATGTGGGGAGTTCCTGTAATATATGCAATAAGGAATGAATAATAGGACAAGTAAAAAATAATAATTTTGACTAAAAAAACAGCAATAACTTTTGAAGGAGGAAGTCTAAATGGGAATTAAAGATTGTAAAGCAGTGGAAATATTTTCTGCAAAATTAAATAATGAAATAACTGAGAAAGAAATAGAATTGCAAGAGGCGAGAGAGGCAACTAAATTATTGGCTCAAGAGTATATAAATACTCATGATACGGGTATTCGTACAGAATTAGCTCAAATGACCGCTTATACTGTGGATGAAGCTTTAAGAGATAGAACTAATTATATAGATCTTATTGCTGATCGTAAAGATGTTGATTATGGAGAAAAAGCTATTTTTGTAACTGAGCTTGACGGTCTAACAGCAGATATTACTGCTAAAGGGGTAGCGGCAGAAAGAAGTACCGACAAGAGGAAATATGATACTGTAGAGACTAAATTTGTATCAACAAGACCTTATCTAGGTTTTATGGATATCGCTACAGGCCGTATAGAATTTGATAAGATGGCAGAGCGAGCAGTTGATAAAATTGATCAGCGTATTGTACAAGAGCTTGAAGAGACTATGTATAATTCTTTCTCTACTTTTTCTAGTCCTAACTATGCTAAAGGTACAGGGGTTGAGCCTGCTGTTTTAGACGAACAGATAGATGCTTTTATGCGTTTGGGCGGAGTGTCTTTGGTGGGTGATGTTCAGGCTATTGGTAAAATTACTTCTATTGATGGGTTTGATAGAGTTCCTGATGAAATGATTATGAATTATAATAAGAATAGACATTTAGGGATTTATCGTGGAGCTAATGTTGTTCAGTTGATTAATCCTCTTATAAGGGGTAGTTTAACAGACACTATGCTAAGAAGAGACTTGATTTATATTGTACCATCTGGATCTCCAGAAATGAGACCTCTAAAGGTTGTTTTTGAGGGCGATATGGTTATGAGAGAGAGAGAAAACTTTGAAGATGGTTCTTATGAGATGGTACTAGGCAAACACTTTGGTGCTAAAGTAATAGGTGCTGAAAAGTATCTAGGTCTATATGAAATTCAATAAAGGAAAAATAATTAACGAGAGGACTACTCTCGTTAATTATTCTTTAAAATAGTTGATTGTTGCAAGGAGGAATAAAGGGTGGCTAAAAAACAGGTAAAAATTTATAACAAGAATCCATTTGATGTTGGGATTAGACTCCATAATTGGGCAAGGGGTAGAAAAATTAGAGGGATTGATCCTTTAACGGGAAAAGTTTCTTTTATATTTTTAACTGAAGATGAAACATTAGAATTACATTCTATGTGTAATATGTTTATAGATGGTACTTTAACTGTAGAAGATGTCGAAGTTAAGGAGCTTTTGGGATTGACAGAAGATAACTACAATGCTTATTCTGAAGAAGAAATTCAAAAAGTGTTAAAATTAGCTCCATCTAAATTAAAAAAAGAAATTGAGAAATTTACTGAGCCTT
>Ga0172378_10002133_pt1 | contig 18439 bp, 17 predicted proteins | sample GrowelOW332metaG_FD_119755 | JGI IMG/M metagenome (GOLD analysis project Ga0172378, IMG submission 119755) | Groundwater microbial communities from an aquifer near a municipal landfill in Southern Ontario, Canada - Pumphouse #3_1 metaG | ecosystem: Environmental > Aquatic > Deep subsurface >... | reverse complement strand
TAAGGAAGACATGTTAATTCTTCACAAATCTCTTCATTTGGGGTTCTTAATCCCTTAAATGGTTTAACAATAGCCATACTTTTTTTATTATTTATTTATTAACTTGGAATTTACAATCACCCTTTTCAAGATATGCAACAATCTGTTTAGCCGCAGCTAGTCCTGCATTTACATTAGCTTCTTTTGTTTGAGCACCCATCTTTTTAGGAGTCTCAAAGAATCTACCTTCAAATTTCTTAAAATCTTGAGAATCGGGAGCAATGTCAGCAATATAATGGAAATCTTCTCTTTCTTCCATAACTTTTAAAAGTCCAGCTTCATCTATTACTTCTTTACGAGCAGTATTTAATAGCACAGCATTTTCTGGCATATTTTTAACTAATTCATAATTAATAGATTTTATGGTTTTGGGTGTAGCTGGGATGTGAAGTGAAACATATTGACATTTCTTATACATTTCCTCTGCTGTTTCCATTGGAATAGCTCCTGCAGTTTTAATTTGCTCAGGTGTCATAAATGGGTCAAATGCATATACTTCCATTCCAAAACCTCTAGCAATACGTCCTACATTTTGTCCTACATGGCCATAAGCATGAATACCAATTTTCTTTCCTTTAAGTTCTGTACCTGCTTTACCATTATAGAAATTACGAGCCATATAAACCATCATACCGAAAACTAATTCAGCAACAGCATTAGAGTTTTGACCTGGAGTATTCATTGCAACCACATTATTTGCAGTACAAGCAGCAAGATCTATATTATCAAATCCCGCACCAGCTCTAACAATTACTTTTAGATTTTTAGCAGCTTCAATAACTTCTTTAGTTGCCTTGTCTGAACGAATAATCATAGCATCAACATCTGCTACTGCTTTAATTAATTCGTCTTGAGAAGCATATTTTTCTAACATAACTACATCATAGCCATGTTCTTTACATATTTCTTTAATACCGTCTACAGCAGCCTTAGCGAAAGGTTTAACTGTAGCTATCAATACTTTAGTCATATCTTTATATTATTTTAACTATACAACTAATACCTGCATAGTCAAATACAGGTATTTAGTTGAATAATCTTGATTATTATTTATGAGTTTCCTCAAACTCTTTCATAGCATCAATTAATGCTTGACAATCTTCAATTGTACATGCATTATAAGTAGAAGCACGGAAACCTCCAACAGAACGGTGCCCCTTAACTCCAACAATATTTTTCTTAGCACAGAAATCTAAAAATTCTTTAGCTAATTCTTCTTTACCTTCAGCTAATAAGAAAGGAATATTCATTCTTGAACGAGAACCTTCTTCTACAACTGGACGGAACATGGTATTACGTTCGAATTCTGCATAAAGCATATCTGAACGTTTGATAGCCAATTTTTCCATAGCTTCAACGCCACCCATTTCTTTAATCCATGCTAATGTTTCACCAATAGCGAATATATTTACACATGGAGGAGTATTAAACATAGAATCTTTATCTACATGAGTTTGATATTTCAACATTGTAGGAATTGGTCTATCAGCAACTTTCTTAAGTAGATCATTGTTTATAATAACAAAAGTAGCTCCTGCAGGACCTAAGTTCTTTTGGCTACCACCATAAATCATAGCATATTTTGTAACATCTATAGGACGGCTACAAATATCTGATGACATATCAGCAATAACAGGAATTGGAGAATCTAAATCTTCAAAAAATTCAGTACCTCTAATTGTATTATTTGAAGTAATATGTAGATAGTCAGCATCAGAAGGTATTGTAAAATCCTTAGGATAGTAAGTATAATTTCTATCCTTAGAAGAAGCTATTACTTCAACCTCACCAAATAATTTTGCCTCTTTAATAGCTTTACTTGCCCAAGCACCTGTATCTAAATAAGCTGCTTTTTTAGACAAGAAATTAAAAGGTATCATACAAAATTGAAGACTTGCACCACCACCTAAAAATAATATAGAATAATTATCAGGGATATTTAACACCTCTCTAAACAGAGACACTGTATTATCAAATACTTTCTGAAAATCAGCAGAGCGGTGTGAAACTTCTAAAATAGATTGACCACAACTTTCTAATTCTTCTACAGCTTTTTCTGTATTTTTCAATGTACGATCCGAAAGTTTGCAAGGACCAGCGTTAAAAATGTGTTTTCTCATTTTAATATAATTTTAATCTTTTATTAATAACTAAGCTCTAGTTCTTCGAAGAGCTAAATAATTATTTTCTTAGAATAATTATTATTTACATTTTTTATTTAAAAAAAAGGAGCTTTTACTATAGTAGCTTTAAGTGCCTTTTTACGAATTCTTATAAAAATCTCAGTACCTCTCTTATGGAAACCTGCCTTAACATATCCAGTTCCAATAGATTTTCCAGTAAGAGGAGAAGCAGTACCAGAACATACTACACCTATTTCATTACCCTCAGCATCTTCAATAGGATATCCCGCACGAGCTATATGTCTACCTTCAATTTCGAAAGGTTTTAAATAACGACTAGGTTTATCAGCTTTCATTTTCTCATGATATGCTCTCATTGTAAAGTCATTTCCTGGAACAAATTTAGTAATCCATCCAAGACCAGCTTCTATAGGAGAAGTATTATCATTCAATTCATGTCCGTAAAGACAAAATCCAGCTTCCAATCTCAAAGTATCTCTAGCTCCAAGTCCAATAGGCTTAATATCAAATTCTTTTCCAGCTTCAAAAATTGCATCCCATAATTTTAAGGCATCAGCATTGTAAGCATAAATTTCACATCCTCCTGAACCAGTATAACCTGTTGTTGAAAATATAACTTCACCTATTCCGGCAAAAGAAATTTGTTTAAAAGTATAATATTCCATGTCTTCAACAGAAGCATCTGTCAATTTTTGCATAGCTTTAAGAGCCTTTGGTCCCTGAACAGCAAGTTGACAAATATCATCAGAAGTATTTTCCATATCAACTCCAACTTTCATTCCCATTTCTTCACCATGCTTTACAACCCAATTCCAATCTTTTTCTATATTGGCTGCATTAACTACAAGCAAATATTTTTCCTCCCCAAAACGATAAACTAATAAATCGTCAACGATTCCGCCGTTGTCATTTGGGAAACAAGAATATTGTACTTTACCATCTGTTAATGCTGCTACATCATTAGATGTTAGTTTCTGAACTAATTCAAAAGCCTTAGCACCTTTGATCCAAAACTCTCCCATATGAGAAACGTCAAAAACACCCACACCATTTCTAACGGTGTTATGTTCAACCTTTATACCCGTAGGATATTCTATAGGCATATTATATCCTGCAAATGGAGCCATTTTAGCTCCCAATTTTGTGTGTAATTCTGTAAATGGTGTTACTTTCATTTCCAAAAATTTTTATATTTATATAATATTTTATTTCACGCTGTTCAGCCAAAACCAAACCTTTACAAAGGTATAATTTATATTTCAATAGAACGAAAATAATTGCAGTATTTTTATTTAAATTAGAGTTAAATTTCTTATTTTATAAGCCTTTAATTAAATATTAGAAAAAAAAGGATATAAATAGCAAATTTTACTATTTATATCCTTGTTTTCTTATGCTATTTACATACCAATAAAAGTATTGCAAATATATTTAATCTCCTAAAGTTGCAACCATAACAGCTTTAATTGTGTGCATTCTATTTTCTGCCTCATCAAATACAATGGAATTTTTTGATTCAAAAACTTCTTCAGTTACTTCAAGAGCTGAGTGACCAAATTTCTCATGAACATCTCTTCCAACTTGAGTTTCCAAATTATGGTACGCAGGAAGACAATGCATAAATTTACAATTACTATTTCCTGTAAGTTCCATTGCCTTAGCATTAATTTGGTAAGGCATTAATTTATTGATTCTTTCTTCCCATACAGAAGCAGGTTCTCCCATAGACACCCATACATCTGTATATAAAAAGTCACATCCTTTAACACCAGAGGCAACCTCATCAGTAATAGTAAGAGTTGCACCTGTCTCTTTTGCAATAGCTTGACATGTAGCAACTCGTTCTTTGTCTGGTTGATATTCTTTTGGAGCAACAATGCGAACATCCATTCCCATTTTAACACCACCAACCATTAGAGAATTACCCATATTATATCTAGCATCTCCCATATAAGCAAAAGAAACCTTATTTAATGGTTTATCTACATGTTCTTGCATTGTCAAGAAATCTGCAAGAATTTGAGTAGGATGATATTCATTAGTCAGACCATTCCATACTGGGACACCAGCATAAGCTCCTAATTCTTCTACAATATCCTGACCAAAACCTCTATACTCAATTCCATCAAACATACGACCTAATACACGAGCAGTATCTTTCATAGACTCTTTAACACCTATTTGAGATCCTGTAGGACCTAAATATGTAACATGCGCTCCTTGATCCTTAGCTCCAACTTCAAAAGCACAACGTGTACGAGTAGATGTTTTTTCAAATATTAAAGCAATATTTTTGCCTTTTAATTTAGGTTGTTCAGTTCCTGCATACTTAGCTTTTTTAAGATTAGCTGCTAAATCCAAAAAATATTTAATTTCTTTTGGTTCGAAATCTAATAATTTCAAAAAATTTCTGTTACGTAAATTATAAGCCATAATTAATATTTTATTCAGACACATATTAAGTATAGTATTATGAATATCAATTACTTAAATATGAATCTATCTGTTAATAATTCCTAATATATTTATCTTTGCAAAGATATAAAAAAGACATTAAATATATAACTAATGGTATTTATTTAATTCTAATTTTACAATCTTTATATATTCTTTTTTAATAATTCATAGTTATTTTTGAACCATAACTTCTATCATCCAACTTAGTAGCCTCAGTAATAACGGATTTCTGTCCACCTTCCTTTATAAATTTCAGACAAGCTCTAATCTTAGGAGCCATACTTCCTTCAGCAAAGGTTCCATCATTAAGATATTTTACGGTATCAGCATAATCTAAAAATTCTAATTTTTCCTCTGTAGGTTTTCTAAAATCTTTATAAATGAATGGCACATCAGTAAGTATATAAAGCTCATCTGCCTTTACTCTAGAAGCTATCATTGCCGAAGCTAAATCCTTATCAACAACACCTTCTAGCGCCTGTAGCATCCCTTTTTCATCAATATAAACAGGTATTCCTCCACCTCCTCCAGTAATAACTATACTACCTTTTCTAGCCATTCTCTCAACTAAAGATGCATTTTTAAAGTCAATAGGAGTAGGAGATGGGACTACTCTTCTCCAACCTCCTTCAAACTTAACTTCTTCTTTGAATTTCCAACCTTTTTCAACAGATAATCTATCTGCTTCTTCCTTTTGGTAAATTTTACCTACACGTTTAGTAGGATTATTTAAAGCATCATCATGCTCATCTACTACTACCTGAGAAATAAGCGATACGACATGACGATTAAGTTTGTGTTCTGTCAAAATATTTCTCAAATTACGCTCTATCATATAACCTATTTGTCCTTGTGTAAGTGACACACATATATCAAGGGACATAGGGGGAATTCCATATTTAGAAGAACCAGCATCTTGACTCATCAATAAGTTCCCAACTTGAGGACCGTTACCATGAGTAATAATCAAATCATATCCTTCCTTTATAAGAAAAACTAGATTTTGTAATGTATCATATACATTCTTATTTTGCTCCTCAACAGTACCCTTTTGATCTCCTCTAAGTATGGCATTTCCACCTAGGGCCACAACTGCTAATTTTTTTTTCATACTATTTTATTTATTTAAGTCCTATTTTCTTTCAGCCTTACAAACTTATATAAAAAGTATAATAAATAAAATAGTTTTTTTATTTAAATCCCTTTTTTAAATACTTGATATTCTGATAGTTGTATTATTATTCTTAGAATTTTAATAATTATGCGTCGTAAAAAAAGGAAAACTATTAAAGTATTTAAAATACATTTAATAATTTTCCTAAAACTTATTAATTTAATAATTAAAAACAACTACTAATAATATTCTTTAAGAGCTACATTAGCAATATGTTTAGCCAAACGTATTGCTTGTCTAGTATAGCCATATTCGTTATCATACCAAACATAGACAACTATATTTTTTCCATCAGAGGAGCACAATGTAGCATTACTATCTATAACAGCTGGACAAGATTTACCAACAATATCACTAGAAACTAATTCCGTAGAATAAGAATATTCAATTTGATTAACCAAATCACTTCTAAGAGCTGCATTTTCGAGTATCTTATTGACTTCTTCTGTAGAAGTTTCTTTTTTAACAGTAAGCATCAAAATAGCAAGTGATGCATCTGGAGTTGGTATTCTAACAGCACTAGCCGTCAATTTTCCAACCAATGAAGGAATAACCTTAGCAGCAGCTTTACTAGCTCCAGTCTCTGTTAATACCATATTAAGTGGTGCAGAACGTCCTCTTCTAGCCTTTTTGTGTATATTATCTAGTAAATTTTGATCATTTGTATAAGAGTGTATAGTCTCCATATGACCTTTTTCTATTTCAAATTCATTTTCTAATACAAACAAAGGTGGAACAATAGCATTAGTTGTACATGAAGCTGCTGAGAAAATATTTACCTTATTTATATCAAAATCCTGATGATTTACACCATATACAATATTGGGTATATTACCCTTTCCAGGAGCTGTAAGCAATACTTTACTTACACCTTTAGCTACTAAATGTTGAGATAAGCCAGCCTCGTCTCTCCATACACCTGTATTATCTATAACAAGAGCGTCTTTAATACCATAGGCAGTATAATCAATTTCACTAGGATTATTAGCTGCTATCATATAAACTTTTTGTCCATTAATAATAATATACTTCTCCTTTGTATTTATATCAATCACACTTTCAAAAACTCCATGTACAGAATCTCGTTGAAAAAGAGAAACTCTTTTTCTTATTTCATCATCGCTATTACGCCTTGTAACTATGGCCTTAAGTCTCAATTGTTCGCCCTTACCAGATTGACGAATAATTTCTCGAGCTGCTATACGTCCTATCCTTCCAAATCCATATAAAATAACATCTCGAGGAGTTATCATATTTTCCTCTTTACCTATAAAAGCCCCCAATTTATCCTTTATAAAGGCTGCTATATCTACATAATTATCTTTACATTTGTTCCATTGCAAAGCCAAAGTACCTAAATCTATCCTAGCTCTATAAATATCCATTTTTTGAATCTCACGAGCAAGCTCAAGAGTTAAACAAATATCCACAGGAGTTCCCATTATATTTTTACCATAGTCATGATAAGTAATTATTTTGGTAGGACTTTGGTCAACCAAACGTTTACGAAATAACAATAAATCTACCGTCTTTGTGTACCAAAGTCGACCTATGGTAGCAGATAATTCAAATGCAGTAGTCTCTGCATCTAGCCAATTTTTTAAATTCCCAATTTCCATTTGTTTTACATTTTTATCCGCAAACGTTTTCGCAGATTTTAGTTAAACTAAGATTATTTAAAATAAATACGATTATACATCTATTAAGTAGATGTATAATTATATTAAAAAGTGTTACGTTAACGATTGCAAAAATAAGTCTTTTAATCTTATTTTCATAATTAAGTATCTTAAAATTTTCTAAATTTTTAAAAATTATTTTCTCGGTAGCACTATTCTGTAATGAACATTTACCTTACCAGTAGTAATTTTGGCAAGTTTACTTTTAAGAATTCTTTTCCTAAGAGGAGAAATATGATCAGTAAACAAAATTCCATCTAAATGGTCATATTCATGTTGAATTATCCAAGCTCTAATTCCTGTAAACTCTTCTTCATGACTTTCCCCATTAGCATCCAAATATCTCATTTTTATTTTGTCCGGACGACTAACTTCTTCATGTATTCCAGGTATACTCAAACACCCCTCACCTCTTGTTACTTCAGTATTTGAACGTTCAATAATATGAGCATTAATAAAGGCCTTCCTAAAGCCAGCTATACTAGGATCTAAATCGGCAAAAGGGGTTCCTTCAACCACAAAAAGTCTAATATTTTTGCCTATTTGAGGAGCTGCCAAACCGACACCATCCGACTCATCCATAGATATAAACATATCTGAAATTAATTTTTCCAAATTTGGATAATCCATTGTAATATCTTCGGATACCTTTCTTAAAACAGGATGTCCATATACGTATATTGGTAATATCATAGTATTATAAATTTAAAAATCTTTTATTTTCTAAATACGATGTCAAAATAATTGTAGCACTCATAGTATCTATAAGAGCCTTATTTTGTCTTGTTTTTTTCTTTGCACCGCCTTCTAACAAGGCTTTATGAGCTAATACCGAAGTAAAACGTTCATCGTACATTTCTATAGGAACTTCAGGAAACTTCTTTTTTAAAGTCTTAACGAAAACCTTTATATATTTATAACTTTCGGAATCTTCATTTTTCATTGTTTTAGGATGACCTACAACAAATAAAATTACTTCCTCTTTATCAGTATAATCCTTTAGATATTTAAATATGTCTTGAACATATACAGTATCTAAACCTGTAGCTATAATACAAGCTGGGTCAGTCACAGCTAATCCTATTCTCTTTGTACCATAATCTATTGCTAAAATTCTTCCCAAAGTTTCTATTTATCAATTATTATAAAAATATCTTCATCTTTATTTTTCATAAGATATTTCTCTCGTGCATATTTTTCAATTCTCTCCTTACTTCCAGTAAGTTCTTCAATTCCTTGCATATCTTTCTCTATTTTCTCTTGAAAATATAACTCTTCTTTTTTCAATTGCTCTATTTTATAGCTCAACTTATGTTGTTTCCAAAGATTATTATCGTCTAAAAAACAAATCCATATGATAAAAACCAACACTGCAAAAAAATATACTTTATTTCGCAATTTGTAGCTTTTCCCTTTTAGATTAATATTATTAGTCCTTTTCATATCAAGTATAACACACGCAATTTTGTACAAAAATAATATTAAGAAATTACAAAACAAAATAAATGAATAACTATACTGATATAAAGGCAATTATTATAATAATATAACAGATTTTAATTAATTTTCAATGGCATTCTTACCAAATAAATTAATAACATAGAATATTTTGATTACATAATAATTATTATGTATATTTATATTGATTTAATATCATATATTTGTATGTGTCTTTTAGAAAATTTATTATGCTTGATTTCCCTAAATACCCATTTGTAGTGCTAACAACCTCAGTTATACTAGGCATACTACTCTATATATACACTCAACTACAAATAGACCTTTGTGTGACTATAATGGTAGCATTAGTCCTAATTATATTTAAACTGCCAAAATCTATAAAGGAAGTTCTGATTATAATATTTTTTTTACTTTATGGTTGTAGCATGAGCTATTATAGGCTTAAAAGTAAGGAATTTCTAGAACCCATCAGTATCAAGGGAGTTTGCAAATCTAAAATAGGGGAAAATGGATATTTGATAAAAAGTAAAATTGGACTTATATATTTATCAAAATATCATATATATTCTTACACAAACAAAAAACATGACTATAAAATTGAAAACTCAATCTTAACATTTCCCACCGTAGGAGATAGTATTAGATTAGAATGTAAATTATTGAGAACAAATTCCAGTTCTAAACAATTTGATAGGTTTTTATTATTCTCAGACATTAAATATAAAACAAAGTACATAACTTACTTTGATATATTAAGCCACAATAATATTCCTTTATTTAAACGAATTCAAAGACATTTTATTTCCAAAATAGATAGTTTATACCATGACAAAACAGTCAGTTCAATTATCAAAGCTATTTGTATTGGATATAGAGAAACAATAAGCACTAAAACAAAAGATTTATTTACAACTACAGGATGCGTCCATCTCTTAGCAGTTTCAGGACTTCACGTGGGAGCTATTTTTATATTAATATCAAATCTATTAAAACTAATACCTATTGAAAAAAAATATGTGGAATTGATGTGCATACCCTTCCTGTGGATATATACTCTCATTACAGGATACTCACCATCTGCCATTAGAGCCAGTATAATTCTAACATTTATAATTTTGGGAAATAGTTATAATAAAGATGATAATAAATTAAATATACTATTTGCATCTGCATTTTTAACACTCATTGTAAATCCATTAATGCTATGCAATATTAGTTTTCAATTATCCTATTGTGCATATGCAGGAATTATTCTATTTTATAAACCATTATCAAATTATCTAGAACAGAAAATAAAATTAAATCGACTAATTGCAAATGCCATAAGCATATCTATAGCTGCTCAAATATTAATAACTCCATTGAGCTTCTATTATTTTAAAGCTATCAATATAAGTAATTTTATAATAAATACACTAATACTCCCCTTAACAGCTCCTCTTCTATATAGTTCTGTAATCACCATTGTATTGCCCATCAAAATTTCATTTTATCTTTCAATAATCCCAAATTTCCTCACAAAGTTGTTATTATACATACTAAATTTACTATCCAATTTAGTATATATTATCAATATAGAAAATATTAGTATATTACATATACTTTTCACATATGCCAGTATTCTGAGTATATTTTCATGGTTTATAAATCCTAATAGAACTTCATTCAAACTAAGTTGTATAGCTCTTATTACTCAAATAATTTACTGTTGTATATATAATTTAATTTAAAACTACTTACTACTCTTTTTGACTTATTTATAGAAATAGTAAGTATAATAATAAAAGTTTAATACTAAAGATTACCTAAATTGGTAAATTGGAAGTATATTTGTTTATAATTCGCACAAATTTACTAAATTTGCAGCAAAATTTAAATAGTATGAGAATCATAATTGCAGGAGTTGGTGCTGTAGGTACGCATTTGGCAAAAATGCTTAGCAGGCAAGAACATAGTATTACAGTAATTGACCAAGATGAGGTTAAAATAGAAGCTTTAGAGAGTCAGTTAGAAATACTATCTTTAGTAGGTTCATGTACCTCTATAGGTGCTTTAAAAGACGCAGAAGTAAATAAATGTGATCTTTATATAGCAGTAAATTCTCAAGAGGACCAAAATATAACATCAGCTATATTAGCAAAGAGATTGGGAGCAAAAAAAACTATAGCTCGAGTAAACAATAGTGAATATCTAGAAGATGAAGCATATGAATTTATGAGATCTCTAGGTATAGACATATTAATATATCCCGAAAGATTAGCTGCTGAAGAAATTGTAGGCTCATTAAAACAATGTGGTTCTAGACAAATGCATGAATTTTCCGATGGTAGAATGCAACTTGTAGGAATAAAATTGTGGGAAACTGCCCAAATTCTAGATATGTCTTTAATTGAAATGTCCAAAAAATTTGATACAGATAAATTTAGAATAGTAGCAATAAAACGCAAGACAAAAACTATTATTCCCCGAGGGTCAGATAGATTGGAATATGGAGATTTAATATTTGTAGTTACAAGCCCAGATTATGTTTCTAAAGTTTTTGACATGTGCGGTAAAAAACAATTTGAAGTCAAAAATATAGTAATAATTGGAGCATCTAGAATAGGTATTAAAGCAGCTAGCTTATTAGAAAAGAACTATAATGTTAAGATTATTGAAATCAACAGAGAAAAATGCATACAACTAACCGAAAAACTCCAATCAGCTCTAGTAATTAACGGAGATGGAAGAGATATGAGTTTATTGAGGGAAGAGGGTATCAAAAATGTAGATGCATTTATATCTGTAACTAGTTCCTCTGAAACAAATATACTATCTTGTCTTCAGGCCAAGAAAGTAGGCGTGAAAAAGAGTATCTCTGAAGTAGAAAATATAGACTATATTGATCTTGCTGAAAACATAGGAATAGGAACCCTAATAAATACAAAACTTATAGCAGCATCCTATATATATGGTTATACTATGAATGTAAATGTAAAACATATGCGTTTCCTTACATTTTCTGAGGCAGAAGTTTTTGAACTTCAAGCTGCAAAAAATTCCAAAATAACTAAAAAAGCTCTTAAAGACATCAATTTCCCCGAAGGTGCTACAATAGGAGGAGTTATTCGCAATGACCAAGCCATAATTGCTAAGGGAGATATAAAAATAAATGAAGGTGATAATGTGATAGTTTTTGCATTACCTAATTTTGTCAAAAAGGTTGTAAAATATTTTGAGAAATGATAAATATTAGATTTATTACAAAAATTATGTGCAAGCTAATATTGTTAGAAAGTTTGTTTCTAGCAATATGTTTTGTATTATCCCTATATTATAGAGAAAGTGATATGTTCGCTTTTGCTATTTCCACATTAATAACAGCTTCTACAGCTATTATCATAAACTCCTCCATTAAAGTTAATGACACTGTATTAGCTAAAAAAGATGGATATTTTATAGTTACACTTGTATGGATTATCATATCTTTATTTGGGTCTCTTCCCTACATTATAGGCAATACTATACCATCGTTTCCAGATGCTTTTTTTGAAACGATGTCGGGATTTACAACAACAGGATCTACTATCATGGGAAATATAGAATCTATGCCTCACGCTACTTTATTTTGGCGTTCTCTAACCCAGTGGCTAGGAGGATTAGGTATTATTGTTTTATTTTTGGCTCTAATTCAATCTCTTGGAATAGAAGGAAGAGACTTATATGTGGCAGAAACGACTGGCCCAACTCATAGTAAAATAACTAATACCTTTAGTTCTACTGCACGTAGTTTGTGGATGATATATGTGGGACTAACTATTCTTGAAGCTATCTTATTATGTTTAGGTGGAATGTCAATATTCGATTCTATATGTAATTCATTTACCACAATGGCAACTGGAGGTTTTTCTACAAAACAAGCTAGTATAGCATATTGGAGCTCTCCTTATATTCAGTATGTCATAACTTTCTTTATGTTTATCGCTGGAGTTAATTTTTCTCTAACCTATGGACTTATAACAAAGTGGGATTGGAAAAGATTCTTTAAGGACAATGAATTTAAAGTATATTGTAGCATAGTGCTACTATCCACTCTTATTATCTTTGCAAGTTTATATCATAACAATTGGCAAGGTGGCGATATAGAACACATATTTAGAGATTCAATATTTCAAGTTATAACAACCATAACAACTACGGGTTTTGCTACAACAGATTATATGCTATGGAAACCCGTGACTTGGTGTGTAATCATTTTGATTATGTGTATAGGAGCTTGTGCTAGTTCAACTGCTGGAGGTCCTAAAGTTATTAGAATATCATTATTAGTCAAAAATTCTTTTGCCGAACTCGAAAGAATAATTCATCCTAATGCAATTACTACAGTAAAATACAACAAAAAAGTTGTTCCTAGTAATACTATTTCAAATATTATGGGATTTTTCACTTTATTCGTACTTATAATTGTAATATCTACTCTTATCCTAGTGATGTCAAATAATGATTTAATGACTTCTTTTAGTGGGGTAATTACAAGTATTAGCAATGTAGGACCTGGATTTGGAAGTATAGGTCCTTCAGAAACATTTGCTAATATGAATGATTTTAGTAAAATATTTTTAGCCTTTATTATGTTGATAGGGCGACTTGAAATATTTACCGTATTAGTAATATTCACTCGTTCATTTTGGAAAAACTAATACTCCTCTTTTAATTCCTTACGATTTGCGCTTAAAGTTAATAAATGAATAATCAAATTCATTTTTACTATCTGCTTTGTGAGATTCTCGGCTCACTTCCACCCAAGAATCATCTATTTCTGGAAAGAACACGTCTCCCTCGGATAGAGTATCAACTAAAGTCAGATAAAGCTTATTAGCCTTATCCATCATAGATTTATATATGGAAGCCCCACCAATAATATATACCTCTTCATCCATAGCACACATTTCAAGTGCTTTATCTATTGAATTCGTCCATTCAACACCATCAATTACATCCCTCCTAGAGCGAGATATAACAATATTTCGCCTATTAGGAAGAGCTCGTCCAATAGATTCAAAAGTTTTTCTTCCCATTAAAACAGTGTGTCCAGTTGTTAAAGACTTAAATCTTTTTAAATCTGCCGATAAATGCCAAATAAGATTATTATCTTTTCCAATTACATTATTTTTGGCAATAGCTACAATAATAGATAGTGTCATAATTATTTATTTAAAAATTCTTAGTTATTAAAGGCTCTCTATAGCCTAATGTAAATTTCAATATTTAAACCGAAACTTTTCCACTTATATGTGGATAAGGATTATAATTTTCTAATGTAAAATCTGAATATTTAAAATCGAATATACTTTTTACATCAGGATTAATTTTCATAGTAGGGAGTTCTCTAGGAGTTCTAGTCAACTGAAGATTCACTTGATCTAAATGATTTAAATAGATATGTGCATCCCCCAAGGTGTGAACAAAATCACCCAGACCTAAATCACAAATCTGAGCAATCATCATAGTTAATAAAGCATAGGAAGCTATATTAAAAGGCACTCCTAAAAAAGAATCTGCACTCCTTTGATAAAGTTGACATGAAAGTTTACCATTTGCTACATAAAATTGGAATAATATATGACAAGGTGGTAAAGCCATATTCTCTACATCTCCTGCATTCCATGCACTTACAATCAATCTACGAGAATTAGGATTTGTCTTTATATCCTTAACTACTTGAGAAATTTGATCTAGAAATGAGCCATCAGATTTAGGCCATGAACGCCATTGATAACCATAAATATGACCTAAATTGCCATTCTCATCAGCCCATTCATTCCATATTTTAACTCCGTTATCTTGTAAATATTTTACATTTGTATCACCTTTTAGGAACCACAACAATTCATAAATAATTGATTTTAAATGTAAACGTTTAGTAGTTAATAAGGGAAACCCTTCTTCTAAATTAAACCTCATTTGATGTCCAAAAATACTAATAGTTCCAGTTCCTGTCCTATCTTCCTTTTTGATTCCATCTCTAAGAATAGTCTCTAATAGTTCGTGATATTGTTTCATTATTTTCTATAAATTTATTTTTTTCTAATCAGAAATAAGCCATGTCGCAATGGTAAAATCAACTTTTCCACTCTGTCGTCATTTTTAATCATATCGTTAAAAGCTTTTATTCCCCTAGTTTGCGCATCTTTAGCACTTTCGTCTAAGACTTTTCCATCCCATAGTACATCATCTGCAACTATGATACCATTATGTTTTACTTTATCAAATATGCTACTATAATATTCCACGTAATGTCTCTTATCTGCATCTATAAAGACCAAATCAAATACTACATCCAATTTAGGAATAATTTCTAAAGCATCTCCTATGTAAAAGTTTATTTTTTTATCCAATCCACTCTTTTTTATATAAGATTGAGTAAAATCTTCTATTTCGTCATTAATATCAATAGTATAAAGTTTAGCCCCATCACCCAAACCAGAGGCCATAGTAATAGCTGCATAACCGGTATAAGTTCCTATCTCCAATATATTTTGAGCCTTAGTCATCTGACATAACATCTTTAGAAATTGTCCTTGAATATTTCCACTCATCATTCTTGGACGCAACATTCTTAGATGTGTAGCACGTCTCAAATCTGACAACAATTCAGGTTCCTTTTCCGTATGGTCCTCTATATATTCATTAATATCCATAATATTCTTTCTCTAGTTATTTATATATTAATATTGTCTGTTTAGACAAATCTAGTACATCCCTAGCAATATCTTGAAGAGAATCTGGATCTATATCATTAACGATCTTATAAAGATCTTCAAGCTCATCAACCTTTCCATAAATTAAAAAACTTTTCCCAATTGTGAGCATCATATTCTCATAATTTTCTGAAGAAAGAGTAATCTGACCTATCATTTGCTTCTTTGCTTTAAGTATTTGCATCTTTCCCAATTTCTTATTACACAAATTTTGCATTTCTCTTTCACATAACTTAATACATTTATTAAGATTTTCTTTATCGCATGCAAAATACAAAGTAAATATACCTGTATCGGAATAGGGAGTATAAACAGATTCTACATTATAAACTAAACCATGTTTTTCCCTAATATTCAAATTCAATCTAGAATTGGAACCATCTCCACCTAGAATATCATTCAAAAGAGATAATCCTATACGCCTATCATCTGTATAATCATAGGCTACATTACCTATAATGCAATGATTCTGAAAAGTTCCTTTTTTAACCTCCTTATATTGGGGTGTATAAATAGAGGGCATACTCCTCATTAGTTCTGTATTATTATTAGTATATTCTCCAAAATATTTCTCAATAAGTTTAATTAATCTATCGAACTTAATATCTCCTATAGAACTGATAACCATACGTTTGGGTTGATAATTTCTATTCACAAAATTCAATATTTTATCCCTACTTAGATTTCTAACATTTTCTTCAGTTCCTAATATGTTTTTACCTATAGGATAATCACAATATACTAATTCTTCAAAATCATCAAATATTAATTCATCAGGACTATCTTTATAAGAATTTATTTCATCTACTACAACTTCTTTTTCCTTCGCTATTTCCTTATCCGGAAAAATTGAGTTAAAAATTATATCCGAAAATAATTCTAAGGCTCTAGGATAATCTTTAGCCAAAAATGAGGAATAAATACATGTATCCTCTTTAGTAGTATAAGCATTCAATTCACCTCCCACATCCTCTATTCTACTCAAGATATGATAAGCTTTGCGTTTTTTTGTACCCTTAAATATAAGATGTTCTATAAAATGTGCTACACCTGCTTCATCTTCATTCTCATCCCTCGTACCAACGCCTATAATGAGACCACAATAAGCTGCCCTATTGGGCATGTATTGATGTACTATTTTTAAACCATTTCCTAATATATGTGTTTGATACATTCTATTTTTATTAAACTTTTATCGAATTGTAATCTATAAATTATTATTTACAAAGCTTACAAAGCTAATTAAAATTCTTCATAAAAAAAAACCAGTAATAACCTAAAAAGTTATTACTAGTTTATATATTTTTCGAGTAGAATTCTATTCCAAATTATTTTTTCTCAAATAATTTTTCGAAGTCTTCCATTGAAATTACTTGATCTTCAACTTTAAAAGATGATTTTATTACAGACATAACTTTTTTATCTAAAGCTCTATCGTACATATTCTTACTTTGTTTTTCATCTTCTAATAATTTATCAGCAAAACCATCTAATTGATCATCGGATAGACCATAAACACCGTACTGTTGTAATTGAGCAGCTGCAACTTCTCTTGCTATAGCTTTAACATCCTCAGTTTCAACTTTAATTTCGTTTTTAGTTATAACAGCTGATTTAATTAATTGCCACATAAACTCGTCACGATATCCTGCGAAATCTGCATCTACTTGCTCTTGAGTCATTTTCTCATTTGTTGCAAGAATCCATCTTTTTAAGAATTTTTCAGGAAGTACAACATCCTTATTCTTATCAATTAATTTTTTCTTAGCATCTACAGTAAATCTATATTCAGAATGTCCTTCAAGTTGTTTTGCTATGTCAGATTTAACTCTATCTTTAAATTCAGTTTCGTCTTTAACTTCTCCAGCTCCGAATAATTTAGTATATAATTCTTCGTTTAGTTCAGCTTTTTTATTTCTCTTAATAACTTTTATTACAAAACAGAAATTAGGACCTGCATTTTTTGCTTCTTCTTTAGAAACTCCACACATTGAAGCGAAATCAGCTTCGTTAGGATAAGATTTAACAGCATCAAATATAACTTCTTCGCCTACTTTCTTATTTTTGAATTTTTCTAAAGAAGCCTCGTCTTTCATATGAAGTAAAGAAAGAGATGCATCCATATTATCTATACCGTCTTCTTTTTTCTCAAATTTGTCATTAAGCTCAATAAGTTCACCCTTCATAAACTCTGTACCTTCTGCAACATCTACATCCTCTAAGGTACCATTACTTTCTAGTAAACCTTCTATTTGTTTTTGAAGCATTTCTTCAGTAACGTCTATAACATAGTTAGGCACTTTTTCTCTTTTAGTCATATTAACATTAACTTCTGGAGATAAAGCAATATCATAAAAGAACTCGTAGTTATCCTCTTCTAAGTTTAATTCCTTTTGATTTTCTTCATTTGGAAGTGGTTCACCTAGAATATTTAACTTATTCTCTTGTATGTAATTTGAAAGTGCTGTACCAATTACTCTATTAATTTCATCAACTTTCAAACCCTTACCATACATATTGCGAACTATTCCCATAGGAACTTTTCCCTTTCTAAATCCATCAAGAGCTGCAGTTTTCTGATAATCCTTTAATTTTTTATCAACGCCTACTGCGTAATCTTCCTTTACTAACTCTATCTTAATGACTGCATTAAGATCATCAATCTGGGTTTTTGTTACATTCATTACAATTAGTTTTATTAATTAAAAAAGGGTGCCATCATGACACCCTTATTAAAGAATCTGT
>Ga0172378_10002132_pt1 | contig 18441 bp, 15 predicted proteins | sample GrowelOW332metaG_FD_119755 | JGI IMG/M metagenome (GOLD analysis project Ga0172378, IMG submission 119755) | Groundwater microbial communities from an aquifer near a municipal landfill in Southern Ontario, Canada - Pumphouse #3_1 metaG | ecosystem: Environmental > Aquatic > Deep subsurface >... | reverse complement strand
TTTATTATTTGATTTGAATCTTCCCCACTTATAATACCACAGCTTCCCAGCATAATTGCATGTGCAATGCTGCCCTTTATATCCTGTTCCACCATCCTTGCATCAAAATGCAAGGATGAATTGAAATCATTGGTTTCTGCGGCTATACTTTTTTGGAATCTTCCACTCCACATGGTTTTCATAAATATTTCCTATTGTAAGTTATTTTTAATTTCCATTTGTGCTTTTACCTTAATTGGTAAGCCAAACAAGTTAATGAATCCTGCACTGTCATTTTGGTCATATACATGATCTTCATCAAAAGTAGCAATATTTTCATCATATAATGAATAAGGTGATTCCACACCAGCATTGATGATATTACCTTTGTAAAGTTTCAATTTAACAGTTCCAGAAACTCTTTCTTGAGTCTTATCTACAAATGCATCTAAAGATTCTCTCAAAACAGTGAACCAAGTACCATTATAAACAATGTCTGCATATTTCTGTGCAACTAAATATTTGTAATGCTGAGTTTCTTTATCAAGTGTGATTGTTTCCAATACCTGATGAGCTCTATATAAAATTGTTCCACCAGGAGTTTCATAAACACCTCTAGATTTCATACCTACAAGTCTGTTCTCTACTAAATCTGTGATACCAATACCATTCTCGCCACCGACTTTATTCAGAGCTTCAATCATATCAACACCATTCAACTTCTTACCATTGAACTTTGTAGGAATACCTTTTTCAAATTCCAATTCTATGTATGTAGGTTCATCTGGTGCAGAAAATGGAGATACTCCCATTTCTAAGAATTTTGCTTTTTCATAATCAGGTTCATTAGCTGGATTCTCTAAATCCAAACCTTCATGTGATAAGTGCCATAAATTCTTATCTTTTGAATAGTTTGTTTCTTTATTTATCTTCAAAGGAATGTTATGTGCTTCTGCATATTCAATTTCTTGAGTTCTTGATTTGATTTCCCAAGTTCTCCAAGGAGCAATGATTGCCAGTTCTGGAGCAAATGCTTTAATTGCCAATTCAAATCTTACCTGATCATTACCTTTACCAGTACAACCATGACAGATTGCATCAGCACCCTCTTCTTTTGCAATCTTTACAAGTTCTTTACCAATTAAAGGTCTTGCAAATGAAGTTCCAAGTAAGTAGTCCTGTTCATATACTGCACCAGCTTTCAAAGTTGGATAGATATAATCCTGAACAAAATCTTCTTTTAAATCCAAAATGTATAACTTTGAAGCACCAGTTTTTTTTGCTTTTTCTTCTAGTCCATCAAGTTCTGTTCCCTGACCCACATCTGCACTGACAGCAATGATTTCAGGATCACCGTAATTTTCCTTCAACCAAGGAATGATGATTGATGTATCAAGACCACCAGAATAAGCTAAAACGATTTTTTTGTAATTTGTATTTTCCATTTGTAATCTCCGTATTTAATATTTATGCAAGTTATACATTTTTATGAGATAATTGTCAACGTATATTTATACATTTTTATTTGTTTTTACATTATTTTTTATCATATTTATGTAAATATACCGTATATATACAGTATATACATAAATTCTCATATACAAAATTTATTAATAAATATACATTTTGATGTCATAACACACTAATAAGTGATAGATTTAGAACTTTAAGCCTATAGAAAAAAACTTTTCCGCCTGTTATCATAATTTTATGAAAACAATAAATGTAGTTGCAGCTGTTATAATAAATGATGATAAAATTTTTACTGCACAACGTCCTGATAAAGGAGAAGTTGCAAAAATGTGGGAATTCCCAGGTGGTAAAATTGAACAAGGCGAGTTAGAAGAAGAGGCTTTATTCAGAGAAATCCAAGAAGAATTTGATACTGATCTCAATGTTGGTAAGAAAATAATTACCATTCAGCACCAGTATTCAAATTTTAAGGTTATCATGAGTGGATATTTCTGCACCATAAGAGAAGGTAATTTAGATTTAAAAGAGCATCTTGATTCTAAATGGCTCTGTATTGATAATTTGAGCAGTGTGAATTGGGCTCCAGCAGATAGACCAATTGTTAAAGAAGTCATAAAACAACTATCAAAATAAACGGGTTAACCAAATTTGATTTTTTGTTGAGTTGCACCTAATTTATCATCCGATAATAGGTGCTACTTAACAGCAGAGATTTCTTTTCAATTCACTCTAAATATTAACTTTATATATATCAGACACTCTGGGGCTTTGGTTGCGTTGAATTCTTTTTCAAGAGTTCAATAAACAAATCCTCACTGACTGGCTTTGAGAATAAGAATCCTTGTCCTACCTCACATCCAATATCCTTAAGGAAATTTTCTTGAGCTTTTGTCTCAATTCCTTCAGCAACTACTGGTAAATCAAGAAGTTTGTTCATATGAATTACAGATTTCAGTATTATTGCAGCTCTTTCATTTGATTCAAGTCCCTGCAAGAAATTTAAATCAATTTTTAAAACATCAAATACAAGATCCTTAAGAACATTCAAAGAAGATAAACCAGATCCAAAATCATCCATGTGAACGCTCAAACCTGATTCTTGGAATTTATCAACAACACTCTGTATGAATTTAGGATCAGACATATAAGATGATTCAGTGATTTCAATATTTATACAATCTGGAGTCAATCCATGCTTTTCAATTAAATCAAGAAGTTCAATCCAAAGCTTTTCTCTGTAGAAATTGTTTCTAGATACATTTACTGAGACAGGTATCTTTGGAAGATCTGTCTTTCTCCATCTTGCAACAGCAGCACAGGTTTGATCCCAAACGTAATGATCAAGTTGGTGAATCAATCCATTATTTTCCAATATAGGAATGAACACTGCTGGACTTATCATACCATATTTAGGATGATTCCATCTTACAAGAGCTTCAGCTCCAACTATTTTCTGAGTTATAAGTGAATACTTAGGTTGATAATAAATCATTATCTCACCATTTTTAATTGCACCATCTATTCCTGATATAACTGTCTGTTCAATTTTTATCCATTTTTCAAGAGAGTCATTATAAATAACATAAGCAGCTGAATCAAAACCATTTTTGGCTCTTTTAACAGCATAATCAGCTCTATCACACATTCTATCAACTGAAACTGATTTATCCTTTACAAGATAGACTCCATACAAAACATTCAAGTTTATATTCAATGGATAGGTCTTGAGAAAATCATCAATCTTTTCAATATCAAAAATCAGATCTTCTCTATCTGAAGAAACAAGTGTTATGAATTTATCTGAATCCCATCTTGCAATAATAGAAGATGAAGGAAGTGTTTGAAGCAAAAAGATTGCAAAATCTTTCAACAACTTATCACCAGTTTCTCTGTTGTACATGTCATTCACCAATTTAAATCTGGTAAAATCAGATCTGATGATTGTATATTTCTTCATTGGATTCTTGTCCATTGCCTCTCTGGCAACTTCTAAAAATCCTGTTTGATTGTATAGACCTGTCAACTTATCCAATTGATATTTAGCTCTTTGATTGACAGTCTTTGATTGCTCTATTAAAGATTTTTTAGTCAGGTGACTGATCTCTCCATTTAGGATGGCTTCTTTAATTTTTTGTAATAATTTTTCAGTGTTATAAGGTTTTGGTAAAATTGATATAGCGCCAAGATCTAAGGCTTTATAGATGTTCTCTACATTTTCATCAGCGGTGACAACAACAACAGGAATATCGAAATTCTCAATTTCTTTTGTCTTCTCTAAGAATTCGAAGCCATTCATAACAGGCATCATCAAATCCAAAATAATTAAAGACAATTCATCTTTTCGTAATTTCAAAAGTTCAAGAGCTTCTGCTCCATTTTTTGCTTCTATTATAGAATAGTTACTACATAGGACATGTGAAAGTACTTTCCTATCTATTTCGCTATCTTCTATAATCATAATTGTGTTCTTGTCTATCATTTTTACCTCATGAAAATTACTATATCTGTATAATAAAGATAATTAGGATAAAAAGCAACCAAAAATATCCAAAAATCCTTATTTTTATGAAACTTATGTCAAAAGATTATATTTTTAGCAACTAATTTCCAATAATTCACCTTCTATGACAGAATATGAGGTATAATTCATTGTAAGATTGAGACACTTTTGCATAAATATATGATAAAACTCATTCAAATTCTCATTTTTTATGATTCAAACTTGTACCGACATCTTCCATACAATTTGTAATTCAAATTGTTATTATATGCACACAACCGATTATAAAGATGATAAAAAAACATAAGCTATTTATAAAATAACTCATAAATACTTGATAAATTTGAAGCATAATGCATCATTATTTATATATATTTATATGAATGAATCTTCAAAAATAGCAGAGTACGCAAAGTCTAGATTTCATATTGAAAATCTTAGACCTATGCAAAAAAAAGTCATTGAGAACATAATGTATTGCTACAGCAACAAGCTCAACAACAGACTGCTTGTTCTTTTGCAAACTGGTGGTGGAAAATCCCTATGCTTTCTTCTTCCTTCAACAATTGTAGAGGGAATCACAATCATAGTTTATCCCCTGCTGGCTTTGATGAAGGACCAGAAAAGAAGACTCGATTTATCACACATCTCTTCAATTATAATTGAAGGAGGTCAAAGCAAACAAGAAAGAGATAGACGATTCAAAAAGATTGAGGATGGATCTTGTAAAATCATAATAATCAATCCAGAAATCCTTCTGAATGAAATAATTATGGACCGATTGAGAAATTTTGACATATCTCTTTTTGTAATTGATGAAGCACACACCATATGTGAATGGGGACTATCCTTTCGACCAGCTTACAAGATGTTAGGAAAGCAGATTCAAACTCTTCATATAAAACAAATTCTTGCATTCACTGCAACAGCAGATTCCAAAACTTTAAAGGCTCTATCAAAATATCTTTTCTTTTATGAGAACTATCATATAATAAGAGGAGGTGTCGACAGAGAGAATGTCCTGTACCATCTTAGATACAGTTTTTCTAAGGACAGAGAGCTGTACAAGATTCTTTTAAATCCATCACTGAGACCAGCTATTGTATTTTGCAAAAGTCGAAATGATACCAGAATTACCTACCATAAATTCAAAGAACATGCAGAGGACATAGATTCTTTTTATTATCATGCAGGATTGAGCAAGCTGGAGAAGAAGAGAATTGAAGAAAGCTTTTTTGCAAGTGACAGTGCGGTACTTTTTTCCACCATTGCTTTCGGACTTGGGATGGATAAGAGCAACATCAGATGTGTCATTCATTACAGCATAGTAAATACAAATGTTTTATCCTTTCTTCAAGAAAGTGGAAGAGGTGGAAGAGATGGACAGATTTCACATTCAATAGTACTTTTTGGATCATCTGAAATAAAAGCCTTTTTAAGAAAGAATGCATCAGATGATGCGGCTCTTTTGAATATCTATCAATCTGATAGATGTATCAGAACTGGACTCTGTTCATACATGGGAGAGAGCATCAAAAGTTGCAGTGGATGTGATAAATGCAGTAATTCTCTTAATCTAAGTATTGATGGTCTTGATGTTCTTATAAGACTTCTGCTGTTTCATCCTCTTCTATATACAAAGAAGGAGATAATAAATATCTTGCATGGCAATGAGGAGTACAATATAGCACATCATTCTTTTAGAATTTTAGTGGATTGGTTGGAGGACGACATCAATTCCTTAATAGAGAGCTGCATTGAAGTTTCAGTTCTGATTGAATTCAAGAAACATATAATGCTTAATTTAATAAAGCTTCATGAAGTGATGAAGGTTTTGAAATCTAATTCTCAATTATAAGTTGAGGTTTTATTGTCTTAGATTCCATGGAACCTCCATTTATATATTCTATCAAATTGCATAGCGCAACAAAATAAATTTGTTCAATATTCAAATTAATTGAAGCCACTTTTCGCTGTAAGAAACTGGTGAATGGTGCAGCATCATAGCCTATCGCAGGAAAGTTGCCTTGAATTTCCAGAAGAACCTGAGTTAAGGTGAAATCATTGACCGCTGCTATGCTATCATATTTTTTTTGCTCAAATGCGTGTTTGATATTTAGAATTTCTACTCCAAGTTTTTGTTTATCTATAAAAGGGACCTCAATAACATGAATATCAGGATAAACACTCTTGATTCCTTCAAGTCTCTCTTTATGTGCCATTACCTTATTTACATAACCTGTTATATATACAGGTCTCTTGCAGTCCATTTTCTTTAGATATTCTCCTTGAATCTCCCCACCCCGTCTGTTATCTGTTGAGATATGATAGAAAGATTCACTTGGCAGTATATGATGTGCCAATACGTAAGGTACTTCTATACCTTCAAAGAAAGATTCTTCATCTTTCTCGTCAATATCATAGCCAATTATTCCATCACAGTTAGAAGCAATAATATCAAGTTCTTTTTTTGAGGAGATTTTCGAAAAATGTAATTGATATGAGGTGTTCTCGATTGCACTGTGAAGACCCCTCATAGCTTGTCCATAAAACCAGTCAAACATGCTTAATGATCCCCAATAATAAGAACGGTTTGTTTTATCAACTTCAACCACGCATATTATGCCTGTTCCTGATCTTCGAAGTTGAGCAGCATTTTTATTGGGAACATATCCAAGGTCTTTTGATGCATTGTATACAGCATCCCTCAGATTCTTGGACACACTTGATGGAGAGTTAAATACTCTGCTTACAGTTGCACTACTCACTCGTGCTTTCTTTGCAACTTGATCTCGGTTAACTCTCATAAAATGCTCCTTTTTCTATTGACATGCCAATAAAACCATTATAGTATGTACACGTGTACAAATCAATAGGGATTATGCAGAAATTTAACTTAAGGAGTATGTTATGTTAGATATAGAAAATAACACTCACAATCGTTTTAACCCTCTAACTGGAGAATGGGTTAAATGTTCACCTCATAGAGCAAAAAGACCTTGGCAGGGCCAGGTTGAAGAACCTCAAAAAGATGATAGACCACATTATGATGAAAAATGCTATCTTTGTGCAGGTAACAAAAGAACTTCAGGTGTAACCAATCCAAAATATGAATCAACTTATGTTTTCCAGAACGATTTCTCAGCAATACTTCCTGAAGGTTCAAATGAAAGTTTTGCAAAAGGTCCCAATGGTATGTTGCAGGCTAAAGGAGAAAGAGGGATATGCAGAGTAATCTGTTTCTCACCTCGTCATGATCTAACAATCTCACGAATGAGTGTTGAAGGTATTGAGAAAATTATTAAAGTTTGGCAGGAACAGTATATTGAATTAGGTGATATCGACTACATCAAGCATGTTCAGATATTTGAAAATCGTGGTTCAGTCATGGGTTGTTCAAATCCACACCCACATGGACAGATCTGGAGTGAGGAAGTTATTCCTGAAATCTCAGTTACAGAATGCAAAAATCAGATGTCATATAAACAAGAATATGGATCTGCTATGCTACTTGATTATGCAAAATATGAAGTTGAAGCAAAAGAAAGAATTATCGTTGCAGATGAACATTTCATTGCTGTTGTTCCATTCTGGGCAGTTTGGCCTTATGAAGCAATGATTCTTCCTGTGAAAAGGGAAATTAGAAGCATTGATGAATTGACAGAAGATGAAAGCAAGAGTCTTGCAAAAGTAATGAAAGCTTTAGGAATTAAATACGATAATTTATTCAAAACAAGCTTCCCTTATTCAATGGGAATTCACCAAAGGCCAACAGATGGTAATAAATATGAAGGATGTATGATGCATTTCCACTATTATCCACCACTACTTAGATCAGCTTCTGTTAAGAAATTTATGGTAGGATATGAACTATTGGCTATGCCTCAAAGAGATATCACTGCAGAAACAGCTGCTAAGAATCTCAGAGAGCTAAGTGATGTTCACTATTTAGATACCATGGAGGACTAGTAGATGATAAATGCAAAAGGAATAAAAGAAGGAAAATTACATGACGTCTATCCAAAACTTTATGGTTGTTTCTATGAAGAAAAGGATATGGATGAACGTTTTACTAAATTGATGAACATGCACACTGAGCTTTTCAAAGAAGATAGTGCTTGCCTGTTCTCTACAGCTGGTAGATCTGAACTTGGTGGAAATCATACTGACCATAACCTCGGAAAGGTTCTAGCCTGCACTATCTCACTGGATACCGTTGGAGCTGTTAACTCAACTGATGATAATATTGTTACTTTGATCAGTGAGGGTTTTCCTGCTGTTGAAGTAAATTTATCTAATCTTGAAAAGGTTGATTCTGAAGAGAACACCACTGATTCACTCATTCGAGGAATTGCAAGAGCGTTCAAAGATAGAGGCCTTACTGTTGGTGGTTTCAACGCAAATACAACAACTAATGTCTTGAAAGGAAGTGGATTATCATCATCTGCTGCAATTGAAATTTTGTGTGCAACTATTTTCAACCACCTTTATAATGATGACAAACTTGATCCTGTAGAACTGTCTATAATTTCACAGTTTGCTGAAAATGTTTATTATGGTAAACCAAGTGGATTGATGGATCAAATTGCATGTGCGAAAGGCGGAATAGTGGCCATCGATTTTAAAGACAAGAGCCATCCAAAAGTTATTAACAAGCATATTTCTTTTGACAAAGAGGGTTATGCTCTGGTAATTGTAGATACAAAAGGTGATCATGCAAATCTAACTTCTCATTATTCATCAATTCCTAAAGAAATGAATGAAGTCGCATCATATTTTGGAAAGACATATTTAAGAGAGATAAGCAAGGAACAATTCCAAAAAGCCTTACCTTCCCTTAGATCATCTCTAAAGAACGACAGAGCTCTTTTGAGAGCATTCCATTTCTTCAATGAGAATGAAAGAGTTGATGAGCTTGTTGATTCAATTGATAATAATGAATTTGATAAATATTTAAAACTTATCAATGAGTGCGGAAGATCTTCTTTCTGTTATCTTCAAAACTTATATGCAGAGACATCTTTCCAAGGTCTCCCTCTGGCACTTGCTATGAGTGAGGAAATACTTGATGGAGAGGGAGCATGCAGAGTGCATGGTGGCGGTTTTGCGGGTACAATCCAAGCTTACGTACCAATGGGCAAACTCAAAAAGTATGTAAGTGAGATGAATTTAATTTTCGGAGATAATTCTGCAACGGTTTTATCTGTCAGAGATCTACCTACTTGCTGCATAGCCTAATAACTTAATTTTTAAAAAAAAACATCCTTTATTTGCATATCGCGGATAAAGGACTTTTTTTTTGCATTACTTACCAACACTTTTTTTCATTTATTTCCTTTCTGAAATCTGGAAAAATCTCTATAAAATTTAAATGATATACATTTATATACATTGTGTTACCTTAAGCTCAATTTTATACACAAAAATTGTTATTTTCTTGAATCAAAAAAGACCAATTTAAACATGTTTTTCTTTACTTTTATTCCGGAATCAAGAATTAAAATTACTTTATGAATATAAAACAACATGTTATAATTACTTATAACGAAAGGAGGTATATATTCAAATGAAAAGGATCTACAAAAAAGATAAACATTTAATTTACTATTAAAAATAATCAATATTTCTAAATTCTAAAATAACAAAATTGCAAAGGATTTAAAAAATGAAAGGAAAAAACAAAACTGCAGTTAATTATTATAAAGCATTGAAATATATTATAGATTTATCGAATTTAAATGTTAAAGAATTTGCTCTAGCTGCATCAATCTCAGAAAGTTTGGTAAGACATGCAGATGATACATGGAATCCAAAATATACAACTATTGAAAAGATATGTAATGTAATACATATCTCAGTTCCTAGTTTTTACATTATATCAGATCATCTTGAAGGTTATACAAGTAAGGTCAAACTGGACTATTGCATTCAAAAGCAAAATCTTTCTCCTCAAGAATTGAGCTCAAAACTTAGAAAAAAAAGAACAATCAATAATATTACAGAAGGCAAACTTGCAACAAAAACAGGTTTTGATAAATCGAATATTAGCAAAAGAGAGAGTCAAAACAGTCAATCCATTATGTTATGCTCGACATTAGAAATTTATGCCGATAGTTTTGGTCTGTCTATGAGACAGCTTTCCAAATATCTATATGAATGATGATAGTGACTATAATTTAGAACTCCAGGACTACAAATTTTAAAGAAACTTAATATTTGGTTCTAAACAACAAGAGCTACTGCAGAATCTCAAATGAATCTGCAGTAGCTCTTTTATATCTATTCTTAGCAATTATCAATTAGAAAATATCATGATAATCAGTTCCAACACTTATAAAATTACTTTCTTTATTCAAAAGTACCTTTAGATTTTCTGGAACTTCAACAGTAGTTTTTATTAAAGGTTCAACAATTGTTTCAAACTTTGCAGGATGAGCTGTTGAAACAACAATAGAAGGTTTTCCTTCAAAATGGTCTTTTCTCACTCTCTCTGCACATGCTGTATGAGGGCAAATAATATATTTTTCCATATCGTATGTTTCTTTAATAGTTCTTTTGATTGTCTCATCATCCACACTCCAAGACTTTACAAAATCTCTGAAAACATCAATATCACTGTACAAATCAAACAATCTTTCCATATTTGAAGGAGCACCTACGTCCATTGCATTAGCAAGAGTTGCAATGCTCTGTCTTGGTTCATATTTACCTGATTCAATATAATCAGGGATTGTTCTGTTTGCATTTACAGCTAAAGATATACTTTCTATAGGAGAGCCCATGGTAAATGCCCAATAAGCACCACAACTGTTTCCAACATTTCCTGACGGAATGATAAAATTAGGATTTTCTCCATACAATTGTTTATATAAGTAAGATGAATAAACATAATAAACACTTTGAGGAAGCAAACGACCAAGATTTATTGAGTTTGCACTTGATAGTCCCCATTTTTCACTTAATTCCTTATCCATGAATGCATCTTTAACCATCTTCTGACAATCATCAAATGTACCATCAACTTCATATGCTGAAATATTGTCTCCCCATACAGTAAGTTGTTTTTGCTGTCTTTGAGATACTCTACCCTTTGGATACAAAACTTTAACATTTATTCCCTTTTTGCCATGAAATGCTGCAGCAACTGCACCACCTGTATCACCACTGGTTGCAACTAAAATAGTTAATTTTCTGTTCTGCTTTTCAATTAATTTCTCCATCGTTGAAGCAAGAAATCTTGCACCAAAATCTTTGAAAGCAGCAGTAGGACCATGGAATAGTTCCAATGTTGTCTCTTTTCCATTGTTTTGGACCAAAGGAACTGGAAAATTAAATGCATCCATACATATTTCAGCAACATCGTCAGTTTTTAGAAATTTATCTTTATCAAAAAACGGTGCCAACACTTCAAATGCCATCTCTGGGTAATTTGATATGTTGTTGATGTTTAGATGTGCCAGAGAAGGAAATTCTTCTGGTACATATAGACCACCATCATCTGCTAAACCTTTTAAAATAGCTTCACTGGCAGTTAAAGGTTTTACCAATCTTCTTGTTGAAACAAAATTCATACTAATATCTCTCCTATAATCTTGCACCTAAATATGCTGATAATCTTAATATATCGGAAAATACTCCGCCAGCTGTTACCTCTCTACCTGCTCCAGGGCCTTTGATGACCAGAGGTTGTTCTAAATATCTATCAGTAGTGAAGCAGATAACATTATCTGTACCACTTGCCTGGGAGAAAGGATGCTCCATTGGATAAGCTGTTAAAGCAACACTACATTTACCATTTTCATCCACCTTACCAACGTAACATAGACGTTTGTCTTCATTTTTAGCATCATTATAACGTTTTAACATCGCATCATCTAACTGTGTTAAATTTCTAAGGAATTCATCAATAGGTAGTTTTGCTAGCTCTTTTGGAACCAAGCTTTCAATATCTAAATCAGATACCTCAACTTTATAACCAAGCTCTCTTGCCAGAATAACAGTTTTTCTTGCAACATCCATTCCTGATAGATCATCACGAGGATCTGGTTCTGTGTACCCCATGTTTTTAGCATTCATAACAAGTTCACTGAAAGGAACTTTCCCATCATAGTTATTGAACAACCAAGCAAGTGTACCTGATACCACACCTTCTATTGTTCTAACATTGTCACCAGTTTGAACCAAATCTTTCAAAGTTCCGATTACAGGAAGTCCAGCGCCAACTGTTGTTTCATAGAAGAATCTTCGACCTGTTTTGAGACAGGTATCAAATAGTTTTTCATATTCACAGTATTCTGCTGTTCCAGCTTTCTTATTTGGAGTTATAACATGACATCCCATATTCTCAAGCCAATCAACATATTTAGAAGCAATATATGAACTTGAAGTACAATCAATGATTGCACGATGAGGGAAATATGTAGCTCCTACATGTTTTGCAAACAAATCAAGATCACAATCCACAGCTTCTTTTTCAAAAAGGTCCTGCCAATTATCGAGATCAATTCCATCCTCTGATAAAAGCATCTTCTTGCTGCTGGCAATAGCTCTGATTCTTATATCAAGGTCAAACTTGTTCTTAAGTCTATCTTTTTCAGTTTTGATCTGGTCCAATAATGTTCCACCGATGTTACCAGGTCCAATCAAGCCAACAGAAAGTGCTTGTCTTGATAAAAAGAAAGCTGCATGAAGAGCTCTCAAAGCTCTCCTACTTTCATTTCCATTGATAACAGCACTGAGATTTCTCTCACTTGAGCCCTGTGCAATAGCTTTTACATTGATGCCTGCTCTTCCAAGTGATCTGAAGAATGTACCTGCAACACCTTTTCTTCCTGCCATTTTATTTCCAACAGCAGCGATTATTGCCATGTCATCAAATCTTTGAATGCTGCTGATTATTCCGCTCTCCAATTCATCTTTAAAGGTTTCTTCAATTGCTTCAATAGCAACGGAAGCCTGTAAAGTATGAACAGCTATGGATATTGAATATTCGCTTGAAGCTTGAGAGTATAGAATTACTGATATTTCTTGCATCTTCATGCAGTTGAACAATGTTGAAGAAAATCCAACTTGTCCACTGAGTCCAGCACCTTCAATATTAATTAAAGATATATTATGAATTACTGAAAAACCTTTTACAGTCTGCTTATCATCTTTAACGTCTTCATCCATGACTACTTTTGTTCCACTGTTATTGAAATCTTTCCAGCATTTTATTTTAACTGGAATTGATTCATTGAGTGCAATTTTGATTGCTTTTGGGTTTATTACATCAGAACCAAAATATGATAGTTCAGTAGCTTCGTTGAAACTTAGTTTCTCAATTACAGTCGCACTTGGTACTTCACTTATATCCGCAGTCCTCAGTAATGATTTGTTATTCCAAAAAGTCATGCTACTCGCATTTAGGTTTACAGCTATTCTTGCTGCTCCTATCTCACTATCGAAGCTAATTTTATTTTTATGAATAGGAGCATTCACCAAAATAATTGCACCTTCTTCAATATCTGTAAGATTTATTGCATCTACATAATTGACTATTTTAGATTTTGTATTATGTTTTTGCAACAATTCTTGAGCAATATTCACAACCCAAGTGCCAACTAGATAATCTAAATAACCAATTGTTCCATATGATGTATCCTGAACAAGCCAAACAGCTTTCAATATATCTTCTATATTTGTAAAACCGCGTCTGACAAGGTCAAGTAATCCAGCTCTCCTTCCATCACTGAATTCCTTTGCTATTAAAGTATTGATGGAGTCTTCACAATTCTCCAATTCAATCCATACTTTCTCATCATGTGCTTTTGCACTCTCAATCAAACTCTTAGTATCTAAGAATTTATCCTTATCTGAAGAGATGACTAGAACAGAAGAAACTGAAGATTTAACAACTTCATACAGTCTCTCACATCCTTCCTGGTAAAAAAGCATCTCTCCCTCTAAGGAATGAATTTGAACTTCTTTCATTTAACCGCCCTTTAAGGTTTAGTATATTGAACACAATAGTGAACATTATTCCAATATATACGAAAAAGAGCCCATGGGGGCTCTTTTTGCTATTCAAAGTTAGTTGTCTCTATTCAAGTTTAGAGATTATCTACTGCACCACTGCGAAGGCAACGTGTACATACTTTGATGGTACTAGGAGTACCATTAACTGTAGTTTTGACAGTCACAAGATTAGGACGGAAAACACGTTTGGTCTTAACGCCGATGTGTTGTCCAACACCGCCCTTCTTCTTTGCCTGACCTTTTCTAGGAACGTTATTGCCTGCAATAGTTCCCTTACCGCAAATCTCACATCTACGAGCCATACTATATCCACCTTCAAAAAAAAATATTGTTTTTCTAACGTTGTTACAAACAAGATGGTCCTTGATCGGGGATAAAACCCGTGAGCATTGAGCAAGGAACGAACATTAAGTGTGTTACAACTCTATGCAAAATACCAAATTATTTAGCTTGTGTAAATACCTAAAAGGCATATGCACATATATTTTTAATTAAAATATTGATAATAACTGATATTTCTCTTAATTTTCAACGCGATATTATCATAACGAATCTTTCTATTTTATTCTATAGATAATTGAAAATGAGAGTAACTTTTTGTCTTTTTTTTTACTTAACATTAAAAAAGCATAATTATACCCAATATTATATTGATTGCATATATTTCTATCATTATGATTGAGGTATGAAAAACAGTGAATTCAATCTACTAACAATAAAACTTAACCAAGATTTATATAAAGAAATAAACAAAAGTCGCGGCAGGGGATTTAAAAAAGAAGGCAATCCAACTTTTAAAATTTTTGACGAGTGCTTGATTGTTGGAATTTTTAAAGAGGACAAATTGCCTCCAACAATTGAATATCCTAAATCTATTATAGAGATAGATAAAAGAGTTAGGATTAAAGATAGCATCCTTCATTATGGATTGACTGATGATTTGGATATATTATCATCTTCGTTAATAAATATAAAAGATGAACGTTATTTGAACTCTTTTGATGATAACATCTATTTTCCAATTAAAGCTGCTACAGCAAACAATCTTTTACCTATGATATATCTTGCATCTGATTACAAAATGAATCCATCCTCTTATAACTTAAAAACGCCCTACCTTATAAGTGATATAAGACTGGAGCTATTGAAAATCAATTCAACAGAACTTGGCATCACTTGGTCTCTTCTTGATTATCGCCATCTCCAAAAGGACACAGTTTAAACAAAAGACATTTATCACATTCAGGCTTTCTTGCATGGCAGATATTTCTACCATGCAGATTGGCTGTCATGGAGAACCGATATAGATACTTATCTTCAAGCTTACTTCTTATGAGCATTTCTATTTTTGTAGGGTCTTTCTCATTCACTATTTCAAGTCGATTTACAACACGTTTGAAATGAGTATCAACAATAACAGCCCCCCTATTGTATATATCGCCAATTACACAGTTTGCTGTCTTTCTTCCAACTCCTGGAAGTTTGATAAGTTCATCTATTTCAGATGGAACGTCTTTTCCATCCAACGCCTTAGAACATTCAATTATATTTCTTGCTTTATTCCTATAAAAACCAGTTCTTTTTATTATGTCGCATACTTCATTATAATCTGCAACTGATAGATCATGAGCTGTAGGATACTTTAAAAAAAGTTCATTAGTTACAAGATTAACCATCTTATCAGTGCATTGTGCACTCAATATGACAGAGATTAAAAACTGAAAAGGGTCTTTTTTATCCAAAAATGTTATGTTGGCAGGTGAATTTTCATCTAAAATCCTATATATCTCTAAAATTCTTTCTTTTTCATTCATATTTTCCTCAAAAAAGTGATTTTTTTACAGTATAAGAGTAGACGTAACTCGTTACAAGTGTTATTCTCACTTTCGTTACGGGATGTCGCCTAGCGGCTATGGCGCCTGCTTTGGGAGCAGGATATCGGAGGTTCGAGTCCTCTCATCCCGACTACAATAAGTACTTTAAAATTTTGTTTTTATTTTTAAAAAACTACTTGCAAAAAACTTTAGTATTTGTTAATCTCAATTTCGTTAACGGGATGTCGCCTAGCGGCTATGGCGCCTGCTTTGGGAGCAGGATATCGGAGGTTCGAGTCCTCTCATCCCGAATAAAGATTGTCTGTAATTGCCAGTCTTTTTTTTATGTGATTTGTATTTTTTATAATTCAATTGCATATTTTATTTGGTCTTTAAAATACTAAATAAATATAAAAGTTTTTTAATATTACTATTGCATAAAGAACTGAGATTTGTTATTCTCAGTCAAGTTACGGGATGTCGCCTAGCGGCTATGGCGCCTGCTTTGGGAGCAGGATATCGGAGGTTCGAGTCCTCTCATCCCGATAAGCACTCTTTTTAATAAAGAGTGCTTTTCTTATGTATTTTAGTTTTATTTTTTTAATAATTCCAATATCCTATTAATTAAACAAGAAATATATACAAGCATTAAAATTTATTTTCTTAGAATTATCTAAGAAGGAGTCATTCATGAAAAAAACATTGATTACCAGTTTGTTAACATTCTGTATAACAAGTGCAATTATAGCCAGTACAGGATTTCATTCATATGCCACAACAGATGAAGGAAAGAGAATCCAACTCAACGAAGATGGTACTTACAGCTATTTAACAGATCAATCACAAGACAATCCCTATATTGGCACTTATTATATAAGTGATGAAACCATTAATTTTTACATTGTTTCATATCTTGAAAGCAGAAACATTGATAAAAATAGTAGCAGTTGGGATTTTTCATATAATATAATGCAAAACCTATTTAAAAATGACCCAACTCAAGTTGAAAAAGTCATTGGAGAATTCACCTATTCAATCACCAGTGATAAATTGATCATCAGAGATGAACTAGAAAAACAAACTGTATCTTGGGATTATGAGATAAAAGACAACATTCTTTATGCAAAAGTATATGGTGGAGACAAAATGGCAATCGGTAAATTCAAATCAGACGGGAAATATCTAGAAGTTGCCAATGCTGAAATGGGTAACAACCATAAGGTTTTGCTTCAAAAAAGCCTACTGAAATATTAAGCAGAAAATTCTACTAAAAATTTATTTAGTAAAAAATGAAATTTTTTTCAATTTATACTTGCAAGGAATTCAAAAATATTGTATAAAAATCAACGTGATTAGCACATAACTTATTTGCTAGTTTCTAATGCGCTAGTAGCTCAGCTGGATAGAGCAACTGCCTTCTAAGCAGTAGGTCATAGGTTCGACTCCTATCTGGCGTATTACATAAACTCTTCATTAATTTGGAGAGTTTTTTTTACACTTTTTGGAAAAACAAAAAATCTTGAAAACTCTTTATGCTTTTACAGGACTCTGTTATCTGAGACCGAATAAATTCGTTTGTAAATAAAAAATTTTCAGATCAATTAAAAATTGCATCGCACATCACTTTACAATTTTTATCAGTGACAATCATCAATTTTCAAAAGTCATATGATGATGACGACCTATGGGGTTTATAAATTATTAAAATCACTTTCAGACCTCATTGCGTAAATGTAAAAGAAATCTTTAATCATATATTCATAAAATTTCATGAGAAAATCTCTCATTGCTATTTCACAATCAACAAAACAATCAAAACTTCTACATAAAACAAAAATACTTTGGACAAAAAATATGTTCATACGCTGAGATAAACAATACCATTTTATTGAAGAACTCTTCATAAAAAATTAATGCTAAAAAAAGTGAAATTGTTTTATTAAAAATAATCACCAATTTTTAAGTTTTATACTTTTTCTATTTTCACTCGAAATTGAAGCCAAAATTAGAAATTCTGCAAATAAACGCTAAAATTTGAATTTTTTTCATCTTTTTTTCAAAACCTACTTGCATATAATCGTAGAAAGTCGTATAAAAACAATCGCAGTGAGCAAGACGCTTTCTGACAATGCGCTAGTAGCTCAGCTGGATAGAGCAACTGCCTTCTAAGCAGTAGGTCATAGGTTCGACTCCTATCTGGCGTATTACATAAACTCTTCATTAATTTGAAGAGTTTTTTTATATCCTTTATATATTTTATTTTTTAACCATCGATAAAGCATATAAATTGAAGTCCATTCAAATCAGTTCAACCAAAATCAAAACTTTATTAGCATACCTTCTTTAAATGCAGCTGAAGCACCTCTATATCACACATAAACAAGCCTCATAGCATATCTAACTGCAATTAACAAAGTTTGCAGTATGCTAAGAACAAATCATAAGTAAGTACCGTTTTAAGCATCTGCATCAATATCAAATATTTAATAAAATAAATGATAATCATGACCACCCTTCAAAAGGGTGTTTTGCTCTGTGGCTATTTCTTTTTTTTACCAGCTGTTGTAAAAGGATTTTCATATTCCTTCACACTCAACTTATCTAATGCTATATCATGTTGCTCTTGCTCTCTAATATACTTCTTAATTGTAGCTTCAT
>Ga0172378_10002131_pt1 | contig 18441 bp, 17 predicted proteins | sample GrowelOW332metaG_FD_119755 | JGI IMG/M metagenome (GOLD analysis project Ga0172378, IMG submission 119755) | Groundwater microbial communities from an aquifer near a municipal landfill in Southern Ontario, Canada - Pumphouse #3_1 metaG | ecosystem: Environmental > Aquatic > Deep subsurface >... | reverse complement strand
CTTTTTTACTTGTTTGTTGGTGGGGGAAATGAGACTTGAACTCACACTGGTTACCCAATACGCCCCTCAAACGTACGCGTCTGCCAATTCCGCCATTCCCCCAACGTCTCTTTATATTATAGAAAAATGAGAAAAATAGCAAGATTTAAGTAAATGTTTTTCTATAAAATAGCAAAAGTGATAAGATATAAAAGTGAATTAAAAAGGAGAATTTAATTATGACTAAGCAAATATTAGTTGAAACTAGCGCAAGACATATTCACGTTACTGAAGAAGCGTTAGAAATTTTATGCGGAAAAGGATATAAACTCGAGGTCAAGAAAGAACTTTCACAACCTGGTATGTTTTTATCAACTACAAAATTAAATATTATTGGACCAAAAAGAGAAATTGATGGAGTTTCAATTTTAGGACCAGTAAGACATTATAATCAAGTAGAGGTCAGCGCTACTGATGCTCGTACTTTAGGTGCTGATGTTCCTGTTAGAGAAAGTGGAGATGTTAAGGGTAGTGCTCCAGTTAAGATTGTTAATCCAGCAAATGGTGCAACTCTTGAATTAAGCGAAGGATTAATCGTTGCAAAACGACATATTCATATGGCACCAGAAGACGCTCAAGAATTTGGTGTTAAGAATGGTGATATCGTAAAAGTTCATGTTAATACTGGAAAAGGTAGAGACATTATATTTGGCGATACAGTTATTAGAGTTTCAAAGGATTTCAAACTTGCTATGCATATTGATACCGATGAAAGTAATGCTGGAATTTGTAGTGGGGTGGTCTTTGGAGAGATTGTAAAATAATGGTTAAGACTTATACACATATCTGCCATGGTACCTGTTCAAGATCAATCGATATTGAATATGATACTGAAACCAAGAAATTAATTAACGTTAGTTTTGTTGGTGGATGTAATGGCAACCTTAAAGGAATTAATCAATTAGTTAAGGGTATGGATATGAATGATGTGCATGATAAATTGATTGGAGTAATGTGTGGAAGCAAAAACACCAGTTGTCCAAATCAATTAGCCATTGCTATAGAAGAAATTAAAGCCTTAGATAATTTATAAAGTATAACCAAGTTTCGTTGATTCGAAACTTGGTTTTTATATTCTCAACAAATCACTTTTATTCATAATTAATTTGTTGTATTATTAACATGCTTATCAAGAACTGCATTATCTAGGATACCCATTGCAGTAGCAACTCTAAAACAACATTAGTAAGTGCTTCCTACAGCAAAGTTACCACACTTTGATCGACAAGCACGAAAGAAATTATTTAGACCTTTCACCTAAAAGTGGGAGGTCTTTTATTTTTATACTATGCAGTGTTATTTTTGAGAAAAGGAGTGAGAATATACTATGAAAAACGAAAAAATACTATTTACAAGTGAGTCAGTTTCGGAAGGACATCCTGATAAAGTTTGCGACCAAATTGCTGATGCAATTTTAGATGCTGTTTTAGCTGAGGATCCTGAAAGTTTTGTTGCTTGTGAATGTTTTGTTAGTGAGCAATTTTTATTAATCGGTGGTGAGATTACCACAAAAGCTCATGTTAATTATGAGGATGTTGCACGCAAGGTAATTAAAGAAATCGGCTATACAAAAGAAGAATATGGTTTTGATTTTAAGAATGTAAAAATTAAAAATATAATTCAAGAGCAATCCCCAGATATTCGTCAAGGTGTTGAAAGAGGAAGTGTTTTGACTCAAGGTGCTGGTGACCAAGGAATTATGTTTGGCTATGCAAGTAATGAGTCAGAAGGCTATATGCCATTACCTATTACTATCGCTCATAAACTTGTTAGAACCGCTTCGAGTTTAAGAAAAAGTGGTGATTTTAAATGGAGTAGACCAGATATGAAGAGTAGTGTTACTGTTGATTATTCAAAAAGAAAACCTACGATTCATACTATTTTGATGTCGTGCCAACATGATCCAGATTTTAACGAAAGAGAATTTAAGAAGTATATTAAAGAAAAGATAATGATTCCAGTTGCTTCATCTTTTGGTTTAAATACAGATTTTAAAGTTATTATTAATCCTACTGGTAGATTTGTTATTGGTGGACCAAAAGGGGATACTGGTTTAACAGGAAGAAAAATTATTGTTGATACCTATGGAGGAAGTTCAAGGCATGGTGGAGGTTCTTTTAGTGGAAAAGATCCATCAAAAGTTGATCGTTCTGCTGCTTATATGACACGTTATGCTGCTAAGAATTTAGTTGCTGCTGGGGTTGCTGATCGTTTAGAAATTCAAGTTGCTTATGCAATTGGTGAAGCTAAACCCTTAAGTATTAATGTTTCTACTTTTAAAACTGGTCATTATTCAGATGAAGATATATATGAAATCATTGATGAAGTATTTGATTTTAGACCAGGAGCAATTATAAAGAATTTTGATTTAAAAAATCATCCAACATTTAGATATGAAGACCTTGCTAGATATGGCCATTTTGGTAGACCAGATTTAGATTTACCTTGGGAAAAATTAGACAAAGTCGAAAAGATTAAAAAACTTCTAGTAGGAAAGAAACGCAAAAACTAACTAAAATAGCGGTTCGTTTTTGCGTTTAGCATTCATGCCCTTTAATTTGGCACGAATGCTTTTTTAAAATATAAGCCTAAATCATATTTGTTTATAAACTTAGTTTTCAAGTTAATTTTTGATTTATAGGAAACAATAATGGTATCTTAATACTAAAATAAAATTGGTATTAAATTTCTCTAAAAATAGAAAATTAACTACCAATTTGAATTTGGTTTGTCTATATTTTTATTGTCAGGAAAACCTGATATTCGTATAATTTCCAGATTGGTGGGAAGTCTCTACGCTAAACCATAATTTAGCTCTATGAATTAAATGACATTTAATTTTCTGTGTCCTTTAATAAAGGCTTTTTTATTTTTTTGGAATTTATACAAATAGGAAAAAGAGGACAAAAAATGAAAAAGTTTATTCCAATGATGTTATGCGCTGCTGCTTTATGTGCCGCTTGTGTTTCATTATCAAGTTGCGGTGAGACTAGCGAATCTGGTGTTAAGATTGGTTTTATCTCAATTGGTGATGAGAGCGAAGAATATTCTAAAGCACACATTGATGGCGTTAAAGCTGCTGCTAAGACACTTGGTGTTAGTGAACCTATTTTTGAAAAGCCAGTTGCAGAAGATGTCAGTGCAGTTAAGACAGCTGCAGAAAGTTTAATTTCTGAAGGTTGTAATTTAGTTATTTCTAACTCATACGGACATCAATATGGAATGGTCGAAGTTGCAAAAGAACATCCAGAGCAAACATTTGTAAGTTGTACTGGTGATTTTGCTGCTATTAGTGGTTTAAGTAACTTCAAGAATGCTTTCACAAATGTTTATGAAGCAAGATATGTTAGTGGTGTTGCTGCTGGATTAAAATTACAAGAATTAATTAATGATGGAAAGATTAAAGCTGAAAATAAAGATGCTGATGGAAATATTAAAATCGGATATGTTGGTGCTTACACCTATGCTGAAGTCAAGTCCGGTTATACAGCTTTCTTCCTTGGATTAAGATCAGTTGTTAAAGAAGTTGCAATGGAAGTTCAATTCACTTCAAGTTGGTTTGATTATGATAAAGAAGCTTCAGTTGCTGAAACTTTAGTTAATGATGGTTGTGTTATTATTGGTCAACATGCTGATAGTAAAGGTGCTCCAAATAAGGTTGAATCTTTATTAAATAGTGGAAAAGTTTGCTATTCAGTTGGATATAATGCTGATATGAGAGATGTCGCTCCAAATGCTGCTCTTACTAGTTCAACTAATGTTTGGGCTAAGTATTATGAATATGCAATTAGTCAAGCTATGGAAGGCAAAGAAATCTCTGCTGATTGGAGCCATGGTTATGATGATGATGCCGTTGGAATTACTGATTTAGGAAATTCTGAGCCAAGTGGTAGTGGTGCCAAGATTGATGCTGTTGTTGCTAAGATTAAAAATGGTACATTACACGTTTTTGATAATTCAACTTTCACTGTTGGTGGTAAAAAAGTTGAGAGTGCTAAAATTGATTTATCTTATAGAGATTGGGCAAATGGTGGAACTGTTGTTTATCAAGGTGAGACTGTTGAAGCTATGAAGACTGATAGTAATGGTACATATTTTAGTGAATCAACCTATCGTTCAGCTCCATATTTTGAATTAGACATTGATGGAATAACAATGTTAAATAAATAGTTGTAATTACTCACAATAAAGGGGACCGAGTGTCCTCTTTATTGCTTTTTATTTTAGGAGTAAAAGTATGGATAATTTTATTGAATTTCAAAATATCACCAAGACCTTTGGTGATGTTGTTGCAAATAAGGATGTTAATTTAACTATCAAAAAAGGTGAAATTTTAGCTTTACTTGGTGAAAACGGTAGTGGAAAAACTACATTAATGAATATGCTTTCTGGTATCTATTATCCTGATAGCGGAAAGATTATTTTTAATGGTAATGAGGTTAAAATTACTTCCCCAAAAGTTGCTTTTGATTTAGGAATTGGAATGGTTCATCAACACTTTAAGTTAATCGATGTTTTCTCTGCCGCAGAAAACATTATTTTAGGTTTAAAGGATAAATTTATTATTAACTATAAACAAGTTGAAAAAAAGATAGATAAATTATCAAAGAAATATGGCTTTGATATTGATCTTGAAAAGAAAGTTTATAATATGTCGATTTCTGAAAAGCAAACAATTGAAATTGTTAAACAATTATATAGAGGTACAGATTTTTTGATTCTTGATGAACCAACTGCAGTTTTGACTCCTCAAGAAATCAAGAAACTTTTTACAATTTTAAGAAAGATGAAAGCTGATGGTAAATCAATTATTATCATTACTCATAAACTACAAGAAGTTCTTGAGATTAGTGATAGAGTTGCTATTTTAAGAAAAGGTGAATTAATTGATACAATACCAACTAAAGAAGCGACTGAAGAAAAGTTAACTTACTTAATGGTTGGTAAACATATTTCCTTAAATATTAAGCGTGATCCAGTTGTTGATAGGAAGAAAAGGCTTGTTATTTCGCATCTCTCATGCGTGCACAGGACTGGAATCCACGCACTAAATGATGTGAATTTTGAAGTTTATGGTGGTGAAATCCTTGGAATTGCTGGTATTGCTGGTAGTGGACAAAAAGAATTACTTGAATGCATTTCTGGATTACAACATAGCAATGGAAATTGTTCAATTACTTACTTTAATCCCGATGGCAGAATCGAAAATTTAATTGGAAAATCGCCAAAAGAAATTTCTAAACTTGGTGTTTCTTTTGCGTTCATTCCTGAAGATAGATTAGGTATGGGACTTGTTGGAAATATGAATATGGTTGATAACATGATGCTTCGTAGTTATAACGATGGGAAATCTCCATTATTGTCTTATAAAAAACCAGAAAAATTAGCGGAAGAAGTTAGAGAAAAACTTGATGTTTCTACTCCATCCTTAAAAACTCCAATTAGAAAATTATCTGGGGGCAATGTTCAAAAAGTTTTGGTTGGTAGAGAAGTTGCTTCTAAACCAAAAGTCTTGATGACCGCTTATGCAGTTCGTGGTCTTGATATTAATACATCTTACGCAATCTATAACATTTTAAATGAAGAGAAAAAAGAGGGTGTTGCGGTCATTTATGTTGGCGAAGATTTAGATGTCTTGGTTGAATTATGTGATAGAATCCTTGTTTTATGCGATGGTTCAGTAACAGGAATTTTAGATGGAAGAAAAACAAATAAACTCGAAATTGGTAAGTTGATGACCAAGAAGGAGAACGAAAATGCAATTAGTGAACAAGAATAAAAAAGACCCATTAATTCGTATCGCTAAAAGAAGCGATGTTCCTTTTTGGGGAAAAGTAAAGGTCAGAGCGATATGTATTGGTTCGGCTCTAGTGATTTCTTTATTATTTATTTGGATTGTTTCGGGAAAGAATCCCTTCCCAGTTGTTAATTATTTCTTTTTAGGATCTTTCGAAAATAAAGCGAAGTTTTGGGGAATGGTTCAAGATACTATATTGCTTCTTGGAGTTGCTGTTGCTTTAGCGCCTGCTTATAAGATGAAGTTTTGGAATATTGGTGCTCAAGGACAAATTTTAATGGGAGCATTATTTGCTTCGATTATTATGATATATTGTGAAGCTTTACCAAACTTTTTACTTATTATATTAATGCTTATTGGAGCTTTAGTTGGTGGCGCATTATGGGGATTTATTCCAGCATTTTTTAAAGCTAAATGGAAAACAAATGAAACGCTATTTACTTTAATGATGAACTATATTGCAATTCAAATTGTTAATTTTTGTACAGAAAATTGGCGTGGTTCGCAATCAAGTTTTGGTACCATTAATGGAATCACACAAAAAGGTTGGTTTCCTACTCTTGGAAATAATGTTGTTTTCCCAATGATTATTATTTTACTTTTAACTGTCGCAATGTTTATTTACATGAATAAATTTAAACATGGTTATGAAATCAATGTTCTTGGAGAAAGTAGAAATACTGCAAAATATATTGGTGTCAATGTTAAGTGGGTCACAATTCGTACCTTATTATTATCAGGAGCCATCTGTGGTTTACTTGGTTTCTTCTATGTTTCTTGTTTAAATCATAGTATTTCAAGTTCAACATCTGGAAGTAATGGATTTACAGGTATTATTGTTTGTTGGCTTGGGCAATTTAATCCTATATATATGATATTTTATGCGTTTATTCTAACTTTCTTATATAAGGGTGCAAATAAACTTAAGAACTCAAATTACTCATCAAATCTTAATGATTATTCTTCAGAATTTATTATTTTAGTGATTATTCTTTCAATTCTTCTTGCGGAATTCTTTATAAATTATCGTTTAATTTTTAATTTTCCAAAGAAAAAGAAGTTAGAGTTGGAAAAAACTAATCCTGCTAATGGAGGTAAATAAATATGGATAATATAATTTCATGGATAATGTCGGCGGTTATATTTGCGACAATTTCAATTTTTGCCTCTTGTGGAGAAATATTAACCGAAAAATCTGGACACTTAAACTTAGGTGTTCCAGGAATTATGTATTTAAGTGGATATGTGAGTTACTATGCAGCTTATACTTATAGTACTTCAACAACAAATCCAAATGGATTTTTAGTTGTTTTGATTGCGATACTCGTTGCTTTAGCAGTTGGCGGTCTTCTTGGGTTACTTTATAGTACAATGTGCGTTACTTTTAAAGCGAATCAAAACGTAATTGGTTTATTGATTGCTAGTTTTGGCGTTGGATTTGGTAAATTTATTTCATTAATTACAGGGGTTAATGGGAAAGCAACATTCGCTGGTCAAATTTTTACTAGTGGAATTCCATTTTTAAAAGATATTCCTTATGTTGGTCAAGTTTTGTTTGGTTATGGAATTATGACTTATCTAGCAATTCTAGTTGCAGTTTTAATGCATTTATTTTTTAAGAAAACTAGATGTGGTCTTAATTTAAGAGCAGTTGGAGAATCTCCAGCTACAGCTGATGCCGTTGGTATAAATGTTACGCTTTATAAATATCTTGGAATTATTATTGGTTGCGCATTATCAGGGGTAGCTGGTATGAGTTACGTTTTAGTATTCTCATCTGGCGCTTGGTCGACAAATAATAACATTGAAGTTATTGGTTGGCTTGCAGTTGCGCTTGTTATATTTGTTACTTGGAAACCAGCAAGATTACTTTGGGGAGCGGTTTTATTTGGTTTGCTTTATTGGGCATACGTCTATATTCCATATTGGATCAATATGTCAAATATTGTCGGTATTACCCAAATTTTACAAATGTTCCCATACTTAATTACAATTATTATTCTTGTTATGAATAGTATAAAGAAGAGTAGACTTAATCAACCTCCAGCATCTTTAGGTCTACCTTATTTCCGTGAAGAAAGATAGTTATTTAACTATCAAAAAATATTTTATAAAAACAATTAAAACCTCTACCAAAAAATTTGGTCCTACTTTATAATGAAAGTGTAAGATGATGTCGGTTACATAGGAGGGATAATTCATGAAGTATCAGATTGTTGGAAAGAACATCGTTGTGACGAAGGCTATTTCGGATACGATAATTAAAAAGTTAAAACGTATCGAGAAATATTTCGATAAGGACGACGATATTCTCTGTCGAGCTGTATGTCGTACATATCGTGCTGCTCAAAAAATTGAAGTTACTGTGTTTACTAAAGAAATGACGTTTAGAGCTGAAGTTGTAAATGACGATCTCTATGCAGCTGTTGATCTTGCGATTGATAAGCTTGAAGGCGAGATGAGAAAACTTAAGACTAAAATGCTTAGAAAATATGGTCATGAAAGTTTAGGTAAATCGATTATTTACGAAAATATTGAAGATGAGAAGGAAGAAGAAGACAATGCTAAGATTGTTAAAACTAAATCCTATCCATTAAAACCAATGGAAATGGAAGAAGCAATTACGAGAATGGAAGCTTTAGGTCATGACTTCTTCTTATATCTTGACAGTGAAGATGAGCGAATTTCGGTTTTATACAAACGTGAAGATGGCGATTATGGCATCATTCAAGCCGAAAATAAAGTTGATATTTAATATTCACTAAATTAAAATGGACTTACGCATTTATGCGTAGGTCCTTATTTTATGATTAAATATATTGCAACTGATTTAGATGGAACACTTTTTTATCCTCGTGATAAGAAACATCTTGTTTGTAAAGAAAACTTATTTTTTGTGCAATCGTTTATCGATAATGGTGGCAAATTAATTTTGGTAAGCGGAAGATCAATTGATTATGGTAAAAAAGTTGAAAGCATCATTGGTCGAGATTGTGTTTTAATCGGTTATAATGGGGCAGTTCTTTTTGATAATAATAAAGTATTAAGAAGCGACTCAATTGATAAAGAAGAAGCCAAAGAAATTATTGATGATATTAATAAAACTTACAAAGTTCCAGCAGTAATTATTATGACGGAACAAGGTATGTATATTCATACAAGAAAACACTATGAAATTATGCGTTTCTTTTATTCGATATATAACAAATTACAAGGGATGTATGGCGAGATTTTTCATAAAAGCGAAGAAGAGTTTAATAACGCTTTTAATAACGATAAAATATACAAAATTATGTTCTTTGTTGGCGTAACAAATCGTAAAAAAAGACAAGCTATGGAACTCAACAAAATGATTCGTAATGCATACTCAAATATTGAATCTGCATGGTGTAATCAAGTTATTGAAATTTCAGCTGAAAATTGTAGTAAAGGCAGTGGAATCAGAGAGTATTGTAAGTTAAATAATATTAAAGATGATGAGATTTGTGTGGTTGGTGATAGTGGTAACGATATTCCAATGTTTAAGGAATTTCCAGAGAACAGTTTCTGCATGTCTAGAGCGCCAGAAACTATTCAAAAATATGCAAAATACACTATCGATAAGTACGAAGATTTAAGTAGATATCTTATAAAAAAATAGTATGATATACTATGTAGCGTATAGTTATTAGAGAGGATTTAGATTAATATGCAAACAATTAGTAGAGTTATCGTGTCTTTGGTTTATTATAATTCGCTTGTAAGAGATACCTTAGAGTACACCTTACCAAGAGATAAATATGAGGTTTCATTTTACGATTATAAACGTAATGGAATTGTTAACGAAATTAAAGTTAATTCACCATTAAAAGTTTTTATTGACCAAAATGGCGAAAAAGGCCAAGCACTTTTAAAAGAATGTGAAAAATTTGGTAATGATTTTTATAGCGATTCTTCAACAGTTATTAAAAAGACTGCTGATGGATTAAGAGTTGATCATGCTCAAAACGTTAAGATTTTTGAAGAGGCTATACCACTTCATGAATCTTTAAATAATGTTATTCGTATTCACGAACAATATGCTGAAAAGAACAACTTAAAAGAAGAAAAAATTGTCAACTTATTAAAGGCTGATGAGAGATTCTATCGTGCTGTTTCTTTAATGACTTTAATTACTGAAATAAGAAATCAATTTGAAGAATTCAATAAAGCAATGAGAGAAGCTAATGGACAAAAGACTCCACAAAGCAACTTCATTGAACAAGATTTAAATAAACTTGTTGGTTTAATTAATTTAACTAGACAACAAGCCACTTGCACTGATGATATTTACACCAATGCTCTTGATGAAATCTTTAAGTTCATTGAAATGATGACTGGTAAGAGAGATTTACCAAAAGGTAAGAGTTTCCAAGATGTATTCAATGAAATTGGTATCGAATTAAGTGTTTTTGTTGAAGATGCTGAAAAAGGTTGGAAAGCCAACTACGAACCATGCCTCAAAGAATTAGTTGAAGATAATAAAAAGGTTAAAGAAGAAGCTGAAAAGAAAGTAGCTAGCGATGCAACAACCGCTACTCCAAAAGCTGAAGAAAAGAAGTAGTCTATTTTAGGTATATATTGTGAATAGTGTTAACGAAAAGAAAAAACATAAGGGTTTAAAAGACTTTTTTAAAACTTTTACAGTTAAAGAATTAGTTTGGTTTGTTGTTGGAGCCATATTCTTTGCAGCTGGATTAAGTTTTAATATTGTCGATGTTATTGGTCGAAGTATTAATATACCTCCATCAAAGAATCCAATTTTAATTGCTGACGCTGCGCTTAAAACCTGGCTTGGCAATCGACCACTTGGATTTATTTTCTGGGGAATTGTATTTTTAATTCTTGGAGCAATTATTATCGCTATTACATTATCACTTGCGAGTCGTAATGAAGATCGTGATAAAGAAAGACAAGCTCGAAGAGAGCAACGTCTTCAAAAAATGGTTGATGCCCAAAGCGATGTTGTTGAAACATCTGCGGTGGTTACAGAATCTAACGAATCTTCGATTGAAACTCCTAAAAAGTAATAACAAAAGATGCATGTAAAAATGCATCTTTTTATATAGGAATTTTTAATTATTTAATATTAGAAATTTAATTATTGAATGGAGTAATAAATGTCTTTTAGATATAATAGTGTTGTTAGGAAAAAACCATAAAAAAAGAACACTTTATTCGAGTGTTCTCGTTAAAATCGAATGGCGGAGAAAGAGGGATTTGAACCCTCGCGTCCTGTTACAGACCTACGAGCTTTCCAAGCCCGCCCCTTCAGCCTCTTGGGTATTTCTCCAAAAAAGTCATATTTAACGCTTAAGTATTATAACAAAATTGTATTTAAAAAACATTAGGAAATTGAATTTATATGAAATGCATAAAAGTAACTAAAGAAAATGAAAATCAACGAATAGATAAACTTGTACGTAAGTATCTAAATCTTGCGCCACTTTCTTTTATTTATAAAACTTTTAGGAAAAAGGACGTTAAAGTTAATAACCATTGGGTAAATGGTGATTATATTGTAAAGCTTGATGATGAAATTAAGATTTACGTAACTGATGAACAACTTGCAGATTTTAGTAAACCTAAAGAAGTAAAAAAGAGTGATATTAAACTTGATATCATATATGAAGATGACAACATTTTAATAATTAATAAACCTGTTGGATTATTGGTAGTGGAGGATGAAAATGAGAAGAGCAATACTCTTACAAATTTTGTTCAATCTTACTTATTTACTAAAGGCGAATTTAAAAATAATGGTTTAGATTTTCGACCTTCACCAGTACATCGTTTAGATCGTAATACTAGTGGTGTTTGCATATATGCGAAAAACCTTTTTAGTTCGCAAGAGCTTATTGAGATGTTTAAATCACGCACCAATATCGACAAATTTTATCTTGCGTTAGTTTTAGGAAAACCACAAAAAAATGAAGGTTGCATAGATGCTCCATTAATTAAAGATCCAAAAACTAAAATAGTAAAAGTCGCACGAATGGAACGTGGCTCTCTAAGTGCAAAAACCGAATATAAAGTAATATGCTCAAATAGTGAATTATCTTTGTTGAAAGTTCGTCTATTAACCGGAAGAACTCATCAAATTAGAGTTCATCTTGCTTATATTAATTGTCCTATAGTTGGAGACGCTAAGTATGGCGACTTTAGTTTTAATAAAGAGTTTTATAAGAAATACAAATTTGAGAACCAATTCTTGCATTCTTATAAGGTTACTTTTGGAAAAATCGAGGGTAAATTGAGTTATTTAAGTGGAAAAAGTTTTTTAGCTAAACTTCCAAAAAATGAAGATGAAATTCTTGATTCGTTAAAGTTTAATTATTGTATAAATAAGTTATAATATTAGAAAAGAAGAGGCAAACATATGGAAAGTAAAACTTTAGAAAATTACAATCGTTGGCTTAATAGTAAAAATGTAAGCAAAGAAGACAAAGAATTATTAAAAGAAATGGATGATAAGACTAAAGATGAGGCTTTTTTCAAAGATATTGAATTTGGTACTGGTGGATTAAGAGGAATTCTTGGTCCTGGAACCAATAGGATGAATTACTTTACTGTAAAGAAGACCACAATTGCTCTTGGACTTTATGTTTTAAAGTTCCATCAACATGGTAAAGAAAAGGGTATTGCTATTTCGCATGATAATCGACATTTTTCAAGAGAATTTGCTCTTGAATCAAGTAAGATTTTAAATGAAATGGGAATCAAAACTTACATTTTTGATTCTTTAAGACCAACTCCTGAATTATCTTATGCTGTAAGATATAAACATTGTGATGCAGGTATTATGATTACTGCCTCCCATAACCCAAAAGAATATAACGGATATAAGGTTTATGATGAGACTGGTTGCCAAATGGTTCCTTACAAAATTGATCCATTAATTAAAATCATTAATGATTTACCAAATGAACTTGATGTTGAAGTTCCAAAAGATAAAGTTCCTGGCGAACAAGAGATTCTTGAAAAAGATGTTGATGATACTTATGTAAAACTTTGCGAAGGTATCCAAGAAAATAAGGACTTAAACAAAAAAGGTTTTAAGATTGTTTATACTCCAAATCATGGAACTAGTTATGTCAATGCAATGCGTGTTTTTAAAGATTGTGGATATGAAGTTTATCCAGTCGAAAAACAATGTACTCCTGATCCAGATTTTAGTGGAACATTATCACCAAATCCTGAAGATCCAAGAAGCTTTATTGAACCAATTAAATTAGCAACTAAGATTGATGCTGATTTAATTTGTATGACTGATCCTGATGGAGATCGTGTTGGGTTAGCTTGCAAGACAAGTAAAGGCCAATATCATTTAATTACTGGTAATGAATCTGCCGCAATGCTTATGGATTATTTATTTAGCGAACGAAAGAAGAAGGGTACATTAAGTAAGGATGGTATCATGTTTAATACTGTTGTTACTAGTGAACTTGGAAAAGAAATCGCTACTCATTATGGCTTAAGAACAGAACAAGTTTTAACTGGATTCAAATATATTGGTGACCGTGTTAATTATTATGAAGTTCATAATGGTCCAACTTATGAATTTGGTTATGAAGAATCTTATGGTTGCTTACCAAAAGCATTTGTTAGAGATAAAGATGGTATTCAAGCAATTTTACTCTATTGTGAAATGGCACTATTCTATCATCTACAAGGTTTAAATCTTGTTGAAGTTTATAATAATCTTGCTAAGACTTATGGCTATCATAAAAATAAACTTTATAACATTTATCTTGAAGGATCAAAAGGGGCACGTAAGATGGAAGAGATTATGAATCGTTGCATAAATGATCCATTAAGTAAAATCGCCGGCAAAGACGTCACCAAATACGAAGATTACTTTAATCGTAAGAGATATTATACTGCAAGTAAGCAAGTTGAAAATATTGAAGGTTTACCAGTTGGTGATTTAGTTAAATATTATTTAAGTGATGGTACAACGATTTGTATTCGTCCTTCTGGCACTGAACCAAAAATAAAATTCTATATCGAAGTTATTGTAAAAGAACCAAGTACTGCAGAAAAAGCTTGTGATGAGATTTATCACAAGGTTCTTGAAGATTTAGATGTTAAACTTTAATGAGATTTTAAATAAGTTTTAATTTCATGGACAACACCATTATGGTTGTTGTCCTTTTTTGTAATATTTTTAGCAAAATCTTTAATATGTTCTCGTCCATTAATCATGGCATAACCATTCTTAAAAGAAGAAACAAGTTGAATGTCATTTGTGCTATCGCCAAAGGTTAAGATATTTTCATGTGGTATTTTATATAGTTTTTGGATTTTTTCGATAGTTGCGGCTTTGTTAATGCCTTCTTTTCTTACTTCAAAATACCAATCATCACTCCAAAAATCTACGCAATAACCTTTAAGGTTTCTCTCGACATATTTTTTAATTTCTTTTACGTGTTTTTCGTCTCTATATTTTGTGTGCATTATAAATGAATAAACATCTTCATTTACAGTTTTATCAAAAGAGCCTTCAACCATTTTAAGATTATTGTCATAGTTTAAAGTGAAATCAAAAACGTGATATTCACCATCAATATATATTGTAGTTAAGCTTTCAGATAATGCGGCATCAGCATAATTATCAATCAAATATTTATAATGTTTTTTAATTAGAGTTGGACTAACTGGATTACGAATTACATTAAAATTTGAATCATTTGGATCAAAACAATAAGCGCCATTATAGCAAAGTAGTGGTCCATGAGTTTTTAATTCATTATAAAAAGGTAAAGCTGTTCTTACGGGTCTCCCAGTAGAAATAGCAACAATACTACCTTCTTTTTCAAGTTTTCTTAAAAATAATTTAGATTTTAATCTAATTTTTTTCTTGTCAGTTAAAAGAGTGCCATCAAGATCAATAGCAATTAAATATCGGTCTCTATTTTTAGTCATGGGTATATAAACCTACAGCTTTTTTAGCTCTTAATAGAGTAGCATCAGCAATTTTACTAGCACGTTTTGCGCCATCATCAAGGATTTTATCAATTTCGCCACTATTTAAAACTTCTCTATATTTCTTTTGGAATGGTTCCATAACACTAATTACTTCATCAGCAACAGCTTTTTTAAAATCGCCATAACGATGGCAATCTTTAAATTCTTCCTCAACATCTTTAATTTCAACACCTTTTAAACAAGCGTAAATTGTCATTAAATTTGAGATTCCAGGTTTATTAATTTGATCAAAATGAATGTTGTTATCCATATCCGTAACGGCAGACATAATTTTCTTACGGATGACATTTAAATCATCCTTTAGGAAAATATCGCCTTTTGGATCAGATTTAGACATCTTGTGAGTTGGGTCACTTAAAGACATAATTCTTGCTCCAACCTTTGGTACTTCCGCTTTTGGCATCTTAAATACTTCGGCTTTATATTTTTCATTAAATCTATGAACTAAAGTACGACATAATTCGACATGTTGTTCTTGGTCTTCACCAACTGGAACAATATCGGCATCGTATAGGATAATATCAGCAGCCATTAAAACAGGATAGGCAAATAAGCCTAAACCAATTGCGTTCTTATTTAACTTTTGACTCTTCTCTTTATATTGTGTCATACGTGCCAATTCACCCATATAAAGGTAGTTTTGAACGATTGCATTAAGTTCCGCATGTGCACTTACATCACTTTGAAGGAAGATAGTGGTCTTTTTTGGATCAAGGCCAGCTGCAACATAAAAGGCAACAATGTCTTTAGTATTGTCATGCAAGAATTGTGGGTCTATAGGCATAGTTAAAGCATGTAAATCCGCAACAAAAATATAATTCTCATATTGATCTTGGTAATCTTTAAAATGCATTAAAGCCCCAATATAATTCCCTAAAGTTAAGTTTCCAGTAGGTTTAATTCCACTAAGTGATCTCTTCATAAATAAACAGCCTCTTTTCTTATATTGAAATTATATAGTTGAGAGGCTTGTAAATCAACCTGTTATGATTAAAGAAATTAACTAAAAACGACGCAATGGAAGAACGATTTTATAACTAATTTACTAATAATAATTATCTTTTTCATTTTAAATTAACAATTTCGAAAAATATTTTCGAATATTGATTTTTAATGCATTCAGTCTATTTTAAAACTTTATAAAATATGATAATATAACTAACTATGGAAATTAAATTTTATAATACATTAACAAATAGTGTCGAGGTTTTTAAACCAATTAAACCAAACGAAGTCTCAATTTATGTATGTGGGCCAACTGTTTATAACGAACCACATATTGGAAATATGCGACCAGTTGTTATTTTTGATACTTTGCGTAGATTCTTACAATATGTTGGTTACGATGTAAAATTTGTAAGTAATTATACTGATGTTGACGATAAGATTATTAATAAGGCTCAAAGCGAAGGCGTAAGTGAACTTGTAATTGCTAATCGCTATATAGAAAGTTATCGTGCTTGTTTGGACAGTTTAAATTGTTTAAAAGCTTACAATAATCCTCGAGTAACTGAATATATGCAAGATATTATTAATTACATTGCTAATTTAGTAAAAATTGGTGCAGCTTATGTTGTAGATGGGGAAGTTTTCTTTGATGTTACAAGCGTTCCAAATTATGGATGCTTATCAAATATTAAGCTTGATGAATTAGATGCTGGAAATCGTGTTGCAACCAATGAAAAGAAGCATAATCCTTATGATTTCTTGCTTTGGAAGAAAACCGAAAAAGGTATTAAATGGCCTACTCCATGGTGTGAAGGTCGACCAGGATGGCATACAGAATGTTGTGTTATGATTGATTCTATTTTTGGTGGGCATATTGATATTCATGGTGGTGGTCACGATTTAATTTTCCCACATCATGAGAATGAAATCGCTCAAGCGGAAGCAACTCATCATAATACAATTGCAAATTATTGGATTCATAATGGGATGATGAATATTAATAGCGAAAAGATGTCTAAATCTTTAGGTAATGTTATTTTGGCTAAAGATGGAATTAAACAATATGGCGCCGATACAATTAGGTTGCTATTACTTAATTGCCAATATCGTTCAGTTTTAAATTTTACGGACGATACAGTTAACGATACAAAGATGACTTTGCAAAAACTTGACAATATTTGGAAGCAATTAAATCTTAAAATTGCCCAAAATAGCGGAAAGTTATATGGCAAATCGACAATGATGGAGAAATTTTTATTAGCATTAGCAGATGATATTAATTTACCAAATGCAATTACTGAGATGCTAGAAGTTATAAAAAATGCTAATATTGAAATTAGAAAAAAAGATTCCGATTTGAGTCTTCTTGAAGATTATTTCTATACACTCCAAGATATGGTTAAGATTCTTGGATTACATAATAGTGTAAAAGAATACACAGAAGAAGATATGGATCTTTATAATAAATATCTTATAGCGAAAGGGAATAAAGATTTTAAAACAAGCGATTGCATACGTGCAACTCTTGTCGAAAAAGGTATTATTTAGCGGGTGGATTTATGAATTTTTTAGTTTTAACAGAAGTTAATGGTGGAATGACCGTCGATCGATTAATCGTCGATTATTTTAATGGTCTTGGAGCATGGGGAAACTTTTTGCTCGTTGTTTTGTCACTTCTTATTTCAATAATTTTAGGTGGTCTTCTTGGTTTTCAAAGAGAAGTCAATGGGCACTCTGCAGGATTAAGAACTCACGTTATATTTAGTTTAAGTAGTTGTCTTTTAACAGTTATTTCTATTTATGGTGGTCTTAATAGTTTTGGTGGAGATTATGATCGAATGAGACTCGCGGCTGGTGTTGTTGCTGGTGCTGGATTCTTAGGTGCCGGTACAATTGTTCATAATGGTGTTTCCATTAGAGGATTAACAACCGCTGCAACTGTTTGGATGTCAATGGCAGTTGGCGTAGCTTGTGGATGTGGTTGGTGGACAATTGCTGTTATCACTACATTATTAACACTTGTGGTTTTAATTGGTTTAGCAAAACTTGAAAGATTAGCAACTAAAACTAACACAAATGTCATGCTCATTGTTGATCGAGATAATAATGCGATACCAACATTACTTGAGATAGCTGATCAACATAATATTGTTATAAAAGATATAAATACATCACTAGTAAACTTTGGAAACAAAAATGTTGTTCGTATTACTTTCCGGGTTGCTTGTCGGGATGCAAAGTTGGTTCAAGAGTTCTTAGATTACGTAAAAGTTAATATAGAACCAATACAACTTCAAATAATTCAATAATCAAAAATACGCATTTTCTCGTCGAAAATGCGATTTTTAGTTGTCAAACGTAAAAATAACTATTAAAATTACAAAACGAATATGATAAAACTGAAATCAAACAACGCTATATATGAATCACTTCAAAACAAAAGAGTTGTTAAGCTCTATGTTGATGATTCTTTTAACAACAAGAAAATTCTTGAATTAGCTAATCAGAATGGTGTTGTTATTGAGAAGCTTAATCGGAATGATTTAACTCGCAGATTTGGTTATGGTAGCCAAGGAGCGGTTGCAGAGGCCATTCCATTTAAGACTTATAATCTTGATAACATCATTAAATGTTCTAAAGAAGTGAAAAAT
>Ga0172378_10002130_pt1 | contig 18443 bp, 17 predicted proteins | sample GrowelOW332metaG_FD_119755 | JGI IMG/M metagenome (GOLD analysis project Ga0172378, IMG submission 119755) | Groundwater microbial communities from an aquifer near a municipal landfill in Southern Ontario, Canada - Pumphouse #3_1 metaG | ecosystem: Environmental > Aquatic > Deep subsurface >... | reverse complement strand
CTATTAAATTAGGCTACCTATAAAAAAAATAAGGAAATCATATATGATTTCCTTATTTTATAATTTGCACTAATTTCTATTTTATAAAATTAGTGCAATCACCATCCCATGTTTAATGCAACTTAATAGGATTGCTTTAAAAATAATTTTTATTTCTAATTAAATCAACCCCATAAGGTGAAATGTCTTTTTTCTTTAAACTAAGCATAATCATCTTGTAATACCTTATGTCTTTAATATTGTTAGCCATAATTTCTTTTTCTTTAAGTTCCTTTCGCAACTCCCCAACTTCATTGGAACACACCAAGAATAATTCTAAGTGTTTTACAGAAAGAAATCCATGTTTCGTAACAAAATTATGCTTTTCTTTCTCAGGTGCATTTCTTTTAAGCAAGTTTAGCCATTTGTCTAAAAATTCAATTTGCATATCACATTCAATTTTTTGTGTATCAATTTCAACTTCTGGAAAATCTGTAGGTTTAATACCTACTTTATTAAATGCATCTGCTATGTTCCCCATATTAATCACTCCTATTGTTATTAATAATTTATACATTCTTTATAAAAATATAATATATATTTACATAAAAATTTAATACGGTTTTCTTTTAAAAGAAAAAAATTTACTAAACACTAAATTGTGAATCTGAATTTCAAATTTTTGAGGAGGGGCATTATGAAAACTTACAAAAGTATTGTTAAAATTGGTGAAAGCGAAAAAGTTGTAGTAGCAATAAACTACACGAAAGAACAAACGACTGATAAAGAAGTTACAGTAGAGAGATTACATCATATTCATGTATTAGACCGTTCTGGTTCTATGTCTTATGATTTACCAGGACTTATTGAAAATGTAAAAGAAACTCTGAATCTTATGAGCGATAATGATTTGATTTCGGTTATTTGGTTTTCTGGTGAAGGCCAATGTAAAACAGTATTTAAAGGAAAATCCAAGAGAGACTATGATGATATCATCAGAATCCTTGATACCCTAAAAAATTCTGTTGGGATGACTTGTTTTTCAGAACCTTTACAGGAAGTCAATGAAATTATTGAGGACTTAAAAGTTCTCTGTGATAATTTTAGTGTTACATTCTTTACAGATGGTGAACCTTGTGTGTATGACTATGAAGCTGAAATGAAAGCTATCTGGTCGATTATGGATACTATCAAAGGAAAAGTAATGGCTATGAATGCTATTGGTTATGGTAGTTATTACAATAAAGAACTACTTGAAAAGATGGCTGGAATGACTGCTTTTGGTAGGCTTATTCATTCAAGTCAAATTAATGATTACAAAGATATCTTTAGTCATAACTATGAAATCCTTTCTGATATGGTTGTGGAAAAGGTTAATATTGCTATCAACAAACCTGCGGAAATCCTTTATCTTTCTAATAGAAATTCTAAATATACTCATGATGCTATAGAATTAGATTTCTTGAATAAATCTAAGAACCAATTCTTCGTAGTAGTTGATTCTGATGATGCTGTTATTACTATTAATAATAAAGAAATTCCTGTTAAGAGTATTAAAAACAAAATTCAGACAGCAACTCTTAATAACTTTTACTATGCTATGGCTTATGAGTTATACTATTTGGGAAGAGCAGAAGAATCATTGGATATTATGGCTCATAATCTGAAGGACAAAGCATTTGTTGACAAACACATTAATGCTTTTACTGCTGAAGAAAGACAAAAATATGTTAATACGATTAACAAAGCTATTTTCAGCAATAAGAATCGTTTGTCTGGTGGCGAAGTACCTGAAGGGTATATTCCTGTCAAAGATGCTTTCTGTATAATGGATTTGCTTAAAATTTTAGCAACAGGTGATAACTACTTTACGCCTATGAATACCGATGAATACAAACGTATTGGTATGAAGGTTAATGATAATTTCGATCTTTTCAAGAAAGATAAAAATCAGTTAATTTTAGCACCTATTAATGAATTAGTATTCAATGCTAAACACTTGAATATCAGTTTAAGATATATGATTAATGGTCATGTTGACATTAATCCTATTGAAGCTAAGAGAGTTGGTTTACCGAAGCAGATTGATTCTCATATTTACCGTATGCAAACACTTATCAAAGATGGTAATCTAAATATGGATAAAATCAGAGTAAGGATTGATAAGTCTACTTATAATTTTCTTGCAGTTCTTGCCAATAAGGGTAAAATTGTTATGTCTGAATTATTGGGAAGCTTAGATGTTGTTTATAGGAATGAAAAGAATATGGACTTTGATTATATGGATGTTACAATCAATCTGACTAATCTTCCAATCATCAACCGTTTATATTCAGAGGAAAGTACTCCTGAAAACATTCTTGCAACTGTAAAGGAAAACAATAACCTTAAAGCAAGACAGAAAGTCTTTAAGTATTATATTAGCGAGCTTAAATCCAAATCATATAACATGAAGAAAACTGGCGAATTTTCCACTTACTCTGCAGAACAAATTAAAGTTCTTGAAACTCATGGTATAAATTCTAAGCTCGATTATACTGGTATCGATTTGGAGACTGCCGAAAAGAATGAAGATGATTACTATATGAGCAGACTTCTTGAATTTGCTCTTAAAGGTTGGTCTGCATTGCCTAAAGTTGATGAAGTTATCAGTGGTAAGAAAAAGAATGCACCTGCCGAAGCTATGAAGAATGCTATTAATCTTGTAGAATCTATTATCATTTCTTCGAGTATGAAAGATAAAGAAAAGCTGGAAGATTTAAATTCTATGCTTGACGCAACAAAGAAAAATATTCTTCTCAATACTATCAATATGAATACTCAAAAAATGGCTAAAGTTCTTACTGGCGGTTGGTGGGAAGGCCTTACTGTTAATAAGAAGCAAGACTATGAATTTACAGAGAGTGCTGATACTCTAATTATCAAAAATGATATGACAAAAGTATTCTTCTAATCAAATTATCCTCTCTTAATTGAGAGGATAATCTATTTTAATTTAAAAAATACCTAACAAAAATATTGTATGGTAACAGATGGACATTTGTTATGTCAGAGAACCAGTTCCATGCTAAATATTATAATAAAATATTAGGAGGAAGAAAAATGAAAGAATTAAAACATGACCTGTTGACAACTAAATACACAAAAGTTTTACATGAAGACCAATTTAACTTTAACGCACCACACCATTTTGAGGTGAGAGCGAAGGCAGATGACAACCTTCTTTGTAGAGTAGATTTCCAAGAAGGCCCGATTAAAGAAAATGGTGTTAATGGTGTTAACAACGAAGACTTGATTGCAATGGTTATTGCACGTCTAAATGGCTTCCAGGATAGTCCTTTCAAATGCAAAGAGAATGAAATGTCTATTAATAAACTTGAAGAAGCACTGCTCTGGTTGAGAAAGAGAACTATGGGCAGAGAGAACCGTGGAGTAGAAGGCACTAATAAACTCTAAGTTAGGCGGGATAAAAAATGAAATGCTTTTATCATAATGATTCTGATGGTAAATGTGCAGGATTTTGGGTTGCTTTAAGTGTTGGACTAACCGATTTGCCAGACTATCAACCAGAATTTATTGAAATTGATTATAGAATGAGATTTCCCATTGAGAGTATAGGACGCAATGAGCTAGTTTACATTGTTGATTATTCAATTAAACCCGATGAGATGAGAGAACTATTAAAGATAACAAACAATGTTACTTGGATAGATCATCATTTCTCAGCGATTAATGAATATAAGGATTTTGAATATCCAATCAGGGGAGTAAGGTATGATGGGGTAGCAGGTTGTATGCTTACGTACTGTTATATTCACCATATGACAAGTAGGGGCGAAGGTGTTATTACACCTTTTGATCTTTCTATGACAGAAGATGCACCATTATTTACTAAACTTATTGCAGACTGGGATGTCTGGAAGTTTGATTATGGAGATGACACAAGATTTTTCCAAACAGCTTTTAGAGCTTATGACTTTGAACCAACTTCTAGAATTTGGGATAGATTCCTAACAGAAAAAGATTCTGAAAGAGATATGATCAAAGAAGGAATCGTTATGACCAAATATAAAGATAATTGGGCAAAAGAGTATATCAAAATGGGATTTGAAACTATGTTTGAAGGTCATAAATGTTTTGCTTTAAACTTGGGAATGGCTAATAGCGATTACTTCAAAAGTTTACCTCAAGGGAAATATGATATTCTAATACCATTTTCTTTTGATGGGGATTTATATAAGTTTTCTTTATATTCCCAAACAGTTGATGTTTCTGAAATAGCTGTTAAATACGGTGGCGGTGGCCACAAACAAGCTTCTGGTTTTCAATCAAAAGAGATACCATTTACAAAACTTTAATAAAAAAAATAACCATATCCAAAATTAATTGGATATGGTTATTTTATTATTTAATCTGTGATTTTCTTATAGAATACATGGAACATTAGTCTTCCATCAAAGATTTTAACAGTGCCTAAGAAGGTAAAGTTGTCTACATCAAAGGTAATGAGATTACCTGTTCCATTAATTCCAATTTCATAAGCATGGACTTCTTCTTTCTTATCAGTATCGACAAGTGCATAGAGCACAATTGAGCTACCTTGTCCCCTAACACTTAAGATTTTTTCACTTGGAATATAAACCACTTGGTTATCTGTTGCAATAAGTGGATATTTAAATACAGTTTTCATTATATTATTCTCCTATTATACTAAAAGAGCAAATCTCAGGAGGCCTTCGTCGCCTAAGATACCAATAGCGATATCTTCGTATTCTTTACCGTCAATTTTTTGTCTTGTACAAAAGTATAACAATGTTTCTTTATCTTTCCATATAAATCCACAAGTAAACAATATTGAACTACTATCAATCAATTTCTGAGCTGATTCTGGCAAATATCCATAAGCGACTATATCATTTAAGAAATAGGTTTTAAGAGTAGCTTCATTAATGCTTCTATAATCTACTTCTTGAATGTTGAACTTAGTTGCTAAATAGCCTTTAATCTTATCTATTAATTTTTCTTTAGGAGTTCTAAATCTATAACACTTTGGATTACCATCATTCTCGTTATACTGACCAGCACAATCCAGCCTATATTCAAAGCAGTTCTCACATTTTATATTCAACTTTTTCAATTCTCTGTCTCCTCAACACTACTTTTCTCCTGTCATGATGCGTTTTCTAATGTTAGCAATCTGTTTTTTCAACTGATTCTTAACAACTTCTGCAGTACCATCTTCATTAATAGCACCGCTTTGGCCTATTTTATTCATACGAGTAAGTTTAGATTCTAAGAATCTTAACTGTTTCTCAAGCCCTTCCATTATTATCCCTCCTAATTATTTAATAAACCAACATTAGCACTTAAATGAATGATTGCAGGGAGCTGATGTTCAACAGGTATAAAGCCTTCCATATCAACTCCCAGTTCAATTAATCTCTTATATGCTTTTTCACCTGAACGTTCTGCTTTGATGACAGAGAAAATTTCACGCTTTAGAGTATTAAGCTGCTCAATCTTTTTGTAGAAAAACTCAGCATTGTCTAAGCCAGCTTCACAAATTGCCAGAAGTTCATCGTCATATCTGCTTCTATCTTTTTTAGCCTTAGCAATGTCATAATAAGAATTATCACCCGTTACAACATCTCTAACTCTTTGAAGAATATCCTCTTTGACTGTCTTATCAAGATCAACAATAGAATCATTTAAATAAAAGATAGCATTCCTAATAGAATAATTATTTAGGAGATACTTATTAATGGTATCCCCTAAATCATTTGTCATTTTAAGAGCGATATCACCAATTTCAGTTAATTCATTATCGATATGTTTATTATAGTATGTTTGGAGAAGAGCAAGAAGCATATTATTCATATCTTCTTTTGTTTGACTCCTTTTTCCTTTGATTTTGTCCTCAATAAATTCTTTCAAATCATTCTTAGAAATAGCCATTACATAATCCTCCTAAAATTTTTTTATTTTAAACCTAAGAAGTTTAATTTTTCCTCAAGATTTTTGATAATTGAATCACCTTTATCAATAAGTGACTTCTCAGTACTTTGAATTTGAATATAGCTATATAACTCTTCTATGGTGTTAAATACCTCGCAAACATCTTCATTCCAAGCAGTTAGACCAAGTGTTACTATATTATCATTGCCTTTAAGATTTTTAGCATATTTAACACTAAAACGCATCTTGCTTTTGTTGTTATTGGGAAAATAACCTGTAATGATTCCAATATCTTTTAATTTTTCATTATAGGCTAGTTTACCTCTAAAATAATTTACGTCCTTTTTAACTTCTATTATTTCTGCTATTTCTGGTATTTCTAATTTTGATAAAAAACTGCTAAACTTCTTTTTAATGGTAATCTTTTGTTCCCAATCTTCAGGCATTGGTAAGATTTTATTTGCCCTTAGAATCCTTCCATCTTGAGTTGTATAGTAATCAATCTTATAATTACTCTTCAAGATTAAGTCTTCAATTTCAATTGCAAGTTTTAATGCTTCGATATTATTATCTCTGAAAAAGTTTGATTGAAAGAAACCATTTAGGCATCTTCTAAATACTCCTGCGTTATCTCTTACATACTCTTCTTTCTTATCCATTAGTAATGGCCTCCTTTAAATATTAATCTAACAGTCTAAATACATTATTCAAAGAAATAATATATATTTAAAGACATATTAGATTAATTATTAAAAGACTTTAAGCAAGAAGTTTCTTGATGTAAAAGTATCGGAAGATTCGTCCCTTGTTATTTGCACATAGACATCTACTGTTTCATTTGGGGGTAAATCAGGTAAGGCTACTGTATTTGTAAATATACTATTATCAAGGCTTAATTGGATGATATCATTAGAATCGATTACTGTACCAACTATTAGCCCATGATAAGTTTCTATAGTAGATATATTTTTAAGTGTAATTATATCTGGGTAACTATCAAGATCAAAAGGAGTTATTTCTTCATTAGGCAATACTCTAGTTTGATAAATTGCTTCTAATTCATAATCAATCATAGCAAATATATCACCATACATGAAATTCATTCTATCACTGGTAAATACTACATTATCAGAGGTATCTAGTATCTTGATATAAGCATTCTCTAACGGAGAATCTAAGAAAACTCCTGCTTCTTTGTTATTATTGAACAATCTCTCTTTTAAGAGAGTATCAGTTGTATTATATAACTGAATCTTGTAATCTTGAGGGAAATTCTGGACAGTTAAAAATGGGTCATGGTAAACCCCATAGTTCAACAGATGCAATGAATTATTGCTTTGTTTTTTAAAACCTTGGGTATCTATAATCACATCAGCTATATCCAATCCGCCCACATTTTCCCAATTTATTTTGTCATCAGAAACATAACAGTTGACAAATTTATCAAGGTACACTATTCTCATATATCTATGTTGTTCTTCTTGAAAATAGTCTTTAATACCAAACCTTTCGTGTGTATTCCCAATAAAGAATACAAATTCGTCTCCATCTACCCCTTCTACCCAGATGTCTCTTTCTATTTCAATCATACAATGAGGATAATCAATTCTTCTTGAGACTTCATTATTAGTATCTATATAAACAGAATCGATATCGCTGTGAGTTGCACCGTAACCTAATAAGTCATTAAAATTGGTAGTCATATAATAGTTATCAAACTCCAATAATCCATTTCTAATCTTAAAAAGTCCCATATAACCACCACCTTATATTAATGTATAAAAAATGTAATAAAAGGCAATGAAACCTTTTATTACATTTTTATAGCTATTAAAGAGCACCAATTTTTGACACAAAGTCTGCAGGAATGATTTCACATACAATAATTGCATCCATCCCGATAAATACTCCACTAGAAGCATTAGCATTTGCGGTAGGAGGATTTCTCAAGAATTCATTAAAATCATTTCTAATTTCAGTCATTGAATTAGTTAATACAACTAAATGCCAGTATTCTTGGTCAGCAGTTTCATATCCAGGAGTTTTAATGAAAATACCCCACATCTTCTGTCTTGGAGATTTAAACGTATCAGGTTCTACTGGGCCACCAATAGAATGATAATCAAGAGGGGTTGATGGAAAAGTATCAGCCATATTGATTTACCTGCCTTTCTTAAATTATAATAAATAGTTCTTTTTCTCGCCATCAATAATATATTCTCTCTCTCCCTTAGTTTTATCAGGAGGATTAATCATAATATCACCTTGTGGATCTGGGTCTGTTCCGAGAAGATTTCTCATAGAGTCCATTCTGTACAAATTACCACTCAATGGTACTATCATATAATGATGGAATTCAAGGTAACTCATAAGGTTCGTCACTAATATTCTCATATAGTAATTACCATGATATAATTTATTGTTCTGCTCATCAGTTTTATAAATAAAAAAGACTTTCTCAACTTCCCAACGAATCCATCTGAATACCCTCTTGTATTCTTCTTTACAACCTTTGAGTTCCATCTGTTGTTGAGAATAATCAAGATTGAACCAATTAAATAGAACTCTCATCATACCTTGAAGGACTTCATCACCCATACTATTGAAAAGCTCATTATAAGAATGGTGCCACCAATGTAATACTATATTTATGAGTTCAATAATAATCTCGATACTTACCCAAATATCTTGGCTACCAAGACCCTTAAACTCCTGAATTGGATGTTCCATTAAACCCATTACAGGTTGAGTTTCATAAGGATAATCAATAGAAGGTATATTTAACCTATCTTTAGGGTCAGTTGGATGGATAAACCACCATCGTTCTAGTAAGTCTAACCAAGATTCATCCTTCAGCTCTCCTTTAGCTATTTTCTTTATAGCATCAAATCCACCAAAAGAAGTATTATCATTAAGAAAAATATTCTTTGTAGCTAAATATTTGGATAAGGATTCAGTAATAGCAGGATAAGTTACTATATGATTTGAGAGATCTATAAAAGTTGTACCATTTTGTAAGGAAATACCTTTAAGATTTGTATTATCTAAAAAAGGGTTATCAGGATTAACACCGATATCTCTAAGAGCCATGCCTCTACCAAAAATTTGGTTATCAACATAGTCTATGAATTTATCAGGTCTACTTAAGCTCTCTTGTAAATCATTGATAAAAATATCTCTAGGAGTTATGTCTTTACCGAAAATTTGATTATTAAGATAACACACTAAACCATTAGGGGTGCTTAATCCCTGTTGTAAACCATTAACAAAAATATATCTATTAAGCCTGCTTAAAGCATTTCCTATATAACTATAATAGATATCTTTCACAGGTGCAGCACTTAATCCCTGTTGTAAACCATTAACAAAAATATCGCTATATGGAGTGCTTAAAGCATTTCCTATATGACTATAATAGATATCTTTCATAGGTTTATCAAACACTCGGTTATTTGAACTATCAAAGATTCCCTTTTCAATTATTCTTTCTATGAATACTTGGTTATCTGTAAAGATACCTTTCTCTCTTACTCTATCAATAAACCATTCAGCATCAATCTTAAACCCATAATTTATTCTATACAAGGATCCAAAATTATCTTCTGGGATAAATAATTTTTTTGTGTGAGTAGGGTCTAACATGGTCCAACCGACATCAAGAAAAATTTCTTTATTATCAGATTGGTTTAACATTGAGGGATTACCAATAAAGATTGGCCGATTTCTATTAGTTTCGTCTATGAATTTACTATTATCAGTAAATATTCCGTTAAGAATATTATTACTTAAACTTCTTTCCATAGGATTAAAATAGATTTCTCTAATTGTTTTACTTAATAAAGTTTGTTCTTCTTTACTGTAAGATAATTCTCTAGCAAGAATATTAAATGACAAAGAAGAATTATTCTTCATAAAAAGTTTCATACCATCAGTACCAAGATTTTTTTCAATACATTCAGTAACAATATCTTTTAATACCTTCCAAGTAAGTTTTGTATTAAAAATATCTTTGGCAATCTTATTAATTTTATCAGTGGAAAGAAATGATGAAGATTTAGTAAGTACAATATTTATAGAATATTTATGGAGTACTTTTGTAAAGATATTCACCATAATTTCTGTCGAATTATATTGTCCCAACAAATAACCATCTTCTTTATTGATATTATTGGCGATAATTGATTGATTTAAGAATTCATTGATGGCAAGATTAATTTTTTTAGTTTTAAACTGTTCAAGCATTACTCCATTATTTCCTGTATTGATATCTCTACCAATTATCGGCGTACTAAAAAGGTTCTCATAAAAATGGTCAATTTTTGTTTTGTCAATATCAAGAGATTTATCTTCGGTATTATAGATTTCCTTAGATCTTTCTTTATTAAGGATGAAATCATTATAAACAATATCAATTGCTCTTTCAATTGCTCTGCTAAGAAAACTATTGTTTTTTATATTATCAATACATTTTATTGGTAGAGTATTCATTAGCAGAGTATTATTATCAACAGAAATTTCATTAGTAACTAATCTATCTAATAAAGAAGTTACCCCGTTAGTGATATCTAAATCAAATATCATACCTTTATTTAATTCTTTGGTATTCTCAGTGACTTCAATATCAAATAGGTGCAGGTTAGTTAATGGTTTATTCATTAGATTAATGATATAACTATCTTTGTTACTAATAATTATATTAACTAAGTTGTCTGAAATATCGATTTCTTTTCCTGCTATAGTATCTAACATAAAGTTTTCTTGATAAGCAATATTGTTAATAACACTATTAATTGAAAGTCCTTTATTAATAACAATGTCTACAGCAGAATACCTATTTAATGATAAATTTGTTAAAGAAAAAATATTGGTATATCTACTTTTTTGTAGAAAATGGTTAATAGTATTATTCATCATTTCAAATAACTTTTGTTTCTCTACAAAAAGGATATTGCTATTTTTATTGATGCCAAATATTACATCTTCCATCAGAGAATAAGAAGGATTAACAGAGCTAATTAATGAAATAGCATCCTTGATAACACTTTTAACATTACTAGTGGTATCTAAATCAAATATCATATTTCTATTTACTTCTTTAGTACTCTCAGTCGCTTCAATATCAAATAGACGCAGATTAGATAATGGTTTATTCATTAGAGTACCAATATCACTATCTTTTATATACTTATCAAGCATATTTGATATATTAAACGAAAAAATTTCGATTGTATCATTATCCAGTGATTTAATAGGTATATAACTAACGATTAATTTTTTAGACTTTGTTAAGTTAATATTTTTTGTTTTATCAATATCAGAATAATGGTATTTAGGCAAATATGAAGTAAATGGATTATCAAGAATTCCGTTGTCTTTGTCTAATACTGTTGTATCCATGATATCAATATTATTACTCTTGTTCAGCCGGATAGAGAGATAATCGCTAGCAATATCACCTGGTTCTTTTTCTAATTGCAACTGGCCGTCTTTTAAGAAAATCATAACTTCCCCATTAGACAACCTTTTTGAATCATCATATGCTACAGAAGCAATAAGAGGCTTACTAAGACCAACCAAACTAGTGGTGTTAGTAAGTTTTTGATAAGAACAATTTTCTGTCCATTTATTGAAGCCATTCATTTCTATCTGCTTTTTCTGGTCTCTTTTAAGTCTTATGTAGTTATCTATAACTTTCAAAGACTTTTCTTCACCTAATAAAGCAAATAAATCACCAACTTTGGTTTCATCAATAACTTTCTCAACTTTATCAATAAAGGAAGTTACAAATTCTTTATTGATTTCTGCACTTATACCTCTTTCTAATTTCTCACCTTCTAGATGTAAGATTCCAGAAGTTACAACAGAAAGCTTTTCAGTTTGAGAGGAATTAATTACTAATGGACATTTTAGAATACTTTTATATTCATCTAGAGTATTATCTAATGTTTTTGATGATTCTTCTAGATCTGTTAAATTTTCTTCTTTAAAAATACCTGTGTTATTTGTTCTACTAGAAGAAAGAAATTTGATTAATTCTTCAATTATTATTCCTGTTAAATTGCTAATCAAATTTTTTGTTTCATCATTTTTAAATATCACCCTTTGGTATATTAATACATTAGTAGCCCCTTGTTTATCAATATTCGTCATATAGTTACTTGCAAAATTAGAATTCTGTTTAAGAATATCTTTTCTGTACTTAGAAATAAAAAGATTATTGTTATTGTCAATTTCGTTATATTCACTTTCGGTAAATATATTGACAACTATATTAACACCTTTTTTATCTTGTGAACCATTTATAAAGCTATTGATTACCATTTCAGAAGTGCCTTGGCTGAGACCTATAGTAGTATCATTAAATAAATTACTGCTTATATTGGTTGATAGAGTATTTAAATTTTTATAATTAAGGGTAGTGGTGTTGTAGCCTACAATAGAATTAGTGATAAGAATCTTATCTGTTTCCTTCATAATAAGGTTTATTAACGGTGGTGGAGTAAGGGGTATTGCGTCTTTTTTATCAAAATCATTCACCACTGTTTTTAACAGTTCTGTGCTGTTTAGTGTTATGTGATTGGAAATATTTTCCGAAAAGAATTGTTTATTTACTAATGCTATTTTATTATTGAAATCATATGCTGTAAGAATCCTTGCACATGCGTCTTCGATAGTCTTTTCAATTTTATTCAGATAAATATTATCATCCAATTCCATAACTTCTCTGGCAAGAATTTTCAAAACCCTATTACTTAAAAATTTCTTAATTAAAGGAGTAGTAATATTAATAAGATTCTTTTTGCTAAATTCAATCAATTCCTTAACATATTTGTCAAGATTCTTTTGTGATTTATCGATATTGTAGTCTTTTGATAGGGTGTTTAAGTATTCAATGGATGATTTTGTTTCTGATTTAATAATCGGTTCATCAATTTTTCCAAGAAAAATTGATGAACCATTGATTATAGAGACCTCAAATTGAAAAGAGAAGTTATGTACAAATAATGGTATTCCACCTTTAAAATTAAATTGGTGTGCAAACATTATTCATTCACTCTCTTTCTACATTAAATTTTATAAACCGTCATCAGCCTGGACGGACTCATTAGGATTATAGCAACGAATAGCTACACAATAATGTACATTAGCACTATTATTTAAGAAACTATAAGGTGCAGAAACCTTGAATTTACGATACATTTCCTGAGTTGTCATACCCTGTTTGAACACAAGTTTATCATTATCGAATAGAGACGAATCGTCCCCGATAAGAACATTCTCAAGTTTACCACGTTCCATATCAACAGGATGGACAAGAGTAACATCAGAAAATTGATGTTTCTGATTATTCCAACGTGAACCTTCGATATTAATTTTATCCATGTAAGGATTTGCAGTATAAAAAGCAGGATAATGCGGTTGATAAGGCATACCTGATTTACTGCCAACCATACATACGTCGGTAATACCAGTTCCAGTACGTGGTCCATACAAAGTAGTTAAAACAGGTTCAGTCGATGAAGCAGTAGTGATACCAAAGTTGTAATTTTCGTCTGGTGACTGGTCTACGTCCAGCGGTTTTAATGCTCCAATATAAGCATAGCCCACTAAATATTTTTCATAAGGATATACATCAGCAGAAGGGTCTCCACGGAATATTATGTTAACAGCATCTTTAGAAACGTTCATCCAATAGGTTACAGGTAACCAAGATTGGATACTAGAATCAATATCATCATGATACCAAGATACCTTAGTTGCAGGTGATACTTTACCTACAGTTAAAACCTTTGTAGTTATATCCCATTCTGTGCCAATTGCCATATTAAGATATGTCAGTGGGTAAACACTGGTTTCTACGACAACAGGTCTGCTGATTTCAAGATAGAAAGTTTTACTAAAACTTGTGGTTGTTGAGAGCACAGCACGATTCGTTATACTTGCTACATCTATCGGTTCTACTAAAGTCCAAGCTTGTGTAATTGCACCTTCCAGCCCATTTCCTGCTACAGCATTAACAGTCATCTCTGTAGCAAGGGTTTTAATTATATCTGCAACTGAACAAGCACTCTCTACATAATAGAATGAATCATTCTCTCTTAAATTTTTTGCAACAAGAGCCATAAAAGTTGCTACTACTCTAAAGTAGTAACTTCCCCCTTTCAATTTTAATTTTGTGATATTAAACACAATCAGGTAAGCATTATATACTCAATATCATAATTAATAATTTTTTGTTCTGAGCTGTTATTATTAAACTCAAAAGTTAAAATATCACCCTGACTAACTCTCAAAGCAGTGTTGAATTTCTTATTTTCTTCAACAAATTTACTATAAATATTCTTGAATAAATAGGTGTCATTTAACTTTAGCGACCAACAGTCCTGAAAATTATAATTAGATTGATAAATGAATATCGATTTTAATAAAATGTTCACATTAAATGTATAAGTTAAAATATCTTGATTATTTAGTATCTCCCTTCTTAGAGCAATAAATTTACTATCGCCATTGGCATCTGATTGCTGAGTATAATCGGTTAATAATTGTCGAATTGTTAATTGTTCATCAATTATTGTCTGAAGTTTTTCTCTAATTTGACCAATTTCACTTTCTTCTAGATGAAGAAGAGACGCAAGATGTGTTATTAACTCTGAGAGGTCATCCTTAAGTTGTTCTATATTTCTATATTGAGTATTAGCATCATTTATAAGAGTAGCTAATTTAACTTCAACTCTTAATAAATCCCCTGTTAAATCTATGGTAGTATTACCTTTTGGAACAGTATTCATTTTGAGATACTCATTATCAAGAACTCTCTTAATAACATCCGTAAAATCCTCAAAGTTAATAATAAGCATAGGCATACTCATCTATTATCATTCCTTATCCTTCTGAAATTTTAAATGAACCGTTATAGATATTATAGAAATCAATCCAATATATTTTATTTTCTGTTAGTATATCATTATATTGGCTAGTTGCCATTGCATTATTAAAATCAGTGGTAACAGATTCTGTTTGCATATGAGCACTATTAATAAGAACTGGTCCAACAATATCTAATAATTTATTACCTTTAAAATTTGGGCCTTCCCAGCATTGCAATCTTGTACCAACATTAATAAGAATGCCATCAATAGTAAGAGCAGATGAGATTGGCAAAGCTTGAGCAAAATTTGGGTAATCCCCTTCAAGCAGTATTTCAGACATTGGCTTAAATTCATTACTACTATCCCAAAATCTTGTAAGAGGCCTTGTAGATGTTTCAGGAAATATAGGATTCCCAGAAAATTGTACTTTTACATCTTTCACTGTAGCAATGCTTAATTCGATGTATTCAAAATCTACCCATATTTGTCTGCTATTGCCACTATTATTGTGAAGAACAAATTGAATTGCAGTATTCGCATATAATTTCATTTCTTCACTAAAAGCTTTCTTTTCTGCTATCTCTTTTGTTCCTAAATCCTTAAATATTTCATCCCCATCTACTAAGATGCTAAAGGTATCTTCTAATTTCCAACCAATCTGAGAATAAGTTATACCAGTAAGAAGAATATCTTTATCAACAGCATGTGTTATTGCATAATTTCCTTTCAAAGAGGGAAAATAATCATAGTAGCCTTGTATTTTTTGAGCACCTGGCTCAATGATACCCGAATCATTTAATAACTCTTGTAATCGTTGTTTGATTTCCTCGTTAACCTGTATGATTCTATCGAGAGATGATTCTATCTCGTCATATATCTTTCCAGGTGGTTCATCTTTGTTTATAATTTCTTCTGTAATTAATTTTGCTGTATTACCGATACTATCAAAATTATTAGTTATGATTTTATATAGAGTATCATGCTCCATAATAGTATTTTCTATAGGAGCAGTATTAAGCCAAGCATTAACCTGACTTAAATCTACTTCTATGTCACCTTTAAGTGTTGAAGATCTTATTGCTTCTCTTAAATGAGGTTCAGTATCATCAAAATTTATTACGTACCTAGATAAACCCATTTGTAGTTCGCCTCTCTTATAATGTAATAGAACCGACAGAATATGATACTACTCGTCCATTAAGATCTGAAGGAGCAATAGTAGTGCTTGAGTATGTTGTAATTATACCCTGTTCATTCTTTTTCTGTACAATAATACTTACATCTTGAGTAATTGAACCACCATTGTAGTTGTGTATTACAATGGATGCTGTTTGCCCTTTAAAACCGTCGATAGTAATAATCTCTGGTTTAGTATTCCAAGCATCCGAGGAACTATGGTCTGAATAATCAAAGTTCAAGCAAGCAGAATTGCCATTACCATCAGTTATACGGGTATCACCGTAGTCTATATCATAACTGCCAATATGCACTTGAAGGTCAAGGTCAGTATCACAACTGCCTTCCCATCTTAATGTAACTGCAGTTGTCCAGTTATTTATTACATCATTGACATCAATTGTTCCATCAGCAGGTGGTGGTGTATCAGGTTCTTGTTGTTCTAATGTTTGAGCTTGGGGTAATATATCCGGAGTTAAATCAATATATTCCAAATCAATCCATACATATTTACTGTTAGGTGTTACAGTATTATCAAAAGAAAAATTAATTGTTGTTCCTGTTGGAACTGGCATAAACTTGCTAAGTTGTTTATGTTCGCCTCTCATTTTTGTATAGATATTTTCCATTATTGGTAAACTTCCAACAACTAAATTCCATTTGTCATCAAGATTCCAAGCAGATTGAGATATAGTAAAACCTGTTATTAATATATCACTGCTAAAAGTAAAATTTGCCCCATAAGTATTTGAAGGTGTCGCTTCAATATGAATAGTAGCACCATTCATTTTTTGTTTACCTGTATTAACAGAATCTCCTCCAAGACCAACTAAAAGATCTTTAATACCTGTTAAAGTCTGAAGCATTGTATCAATTTTTGATTTGATATCGGTTAATTGAAGTTGGGCACCATCATTATGAGCAACAAGAGCATTAAGAATATCATTGGCAGTAGTCTCTATTGTAGAAGTATCGCCGTTAATATTATCAAGTGAGGTTTTAAGTGTAGTAAGCTGATTCTCAATACCAGTAGTATCAAGAGTAATCATAGCACCATCAAGTGCAATATCACCTGCATCAATATTTAAATCTGCTTCACTCAAAGCTTTTTTCATTGGTTCAATTAAATCTTCAAAATTAATAACATAAGATGGTAATCCCATTTAAACACCTTCTTCTTTATAAGTACTCTAAAGTAGTACTAAGAAATTTCCCATCAACATCTCTATGAATATGTTCTATAGTCATTACACCATTAGGCCGCATTGTTTGAATACCTATAACTTTATTAGTAAGAGGGTCTCTGAGAATATCTTCTGTCCACATTACAACAGGGTCTCCCCTTCTCATACGGTCAATATCACCGTATAATACTTGCACTGCCTGTTTTGTAATAGGGTCTCTAGTTAGTTTTACTGGTTCTTCAGGACTAACTGTTATTGTACTGACGTTAGGATTCTCAGGGTCATATGGTGTTAATTGAGTGACAGGATTCTCCCAACCTTTAATAATATCGTTTCTTGTAGCCATTTATTATCACTTCACTTTATTTTGTATTATAATTTAATGTTTAAGATAAAAAATAATCATTGTCCAATAAGACAATGATTATTTTTTATTATTGTTTAACCTGATTGCTCTGTATAAATAAGACTATATACATATACAATGCTTTGCGATAGTTAATACGAGTAGCTTCCCTCTCGGTTTTACTATATTTGTTGCTATTATTTTTTAAGAAATAATCAAGCAACCTCTTTATAGTAAGAATGTTCTTGTCCTTAGTATTACTTTTAGAGTATACTGAAATACAATAAACAATAAACTTCTGAGAACCAATACTGTCAAAACTATTTTTGCCGTCTATTAAATAGACTTGTAAGATAGATTGGATCAGATTTTTTACTTTTTCTCTTTCATTTTTTCTAATACTGTCTAATGCTTGTTTAAGAGTAATAGGGCTTACATCACTAAACTTAGCCGATACCCTTATTAGTTTCTCGTTTAATTCCCCTGAATAGAATTTATTTGTACTTTGTTCTGTCAATCTGGTAATCATTAATGAAATATTATCAGTTTCATAAAAATTCTCTTCTTCGTTGCTGTCTTTTTGGGTATTGAGGTAATTCTTTTCTTTTGCATTCTTCATATATTCATGCGTAAAGTTTTTCATAAGATTATTTAAACGAGTATTTAAAAACATCACGTAGTTTACTATATCAACATCTGAACCATTTAATAAATTTTGTTCATATTTCTCATGAGATTTAGTGGCAGTATGAGCTAATGCTTTAATAACAATCCCATATTGCTTAAATAAAAATTTATTATTCAAATTGTTAATAGTATAAGCCATGATATTTTCATTTGGTAAGAATTTAAAATACTTGAAATGAAGAGAGCTATAAAAAGATAATGTTAAATATAGTAAAGAATTATTAAGCATTTCTTTATTCTTTT
>Ga0172378_10002127_pt1 | contig 18449 bp, 25 predicted proteins | sample GrowelOW332metaG_FD_119755 | JGI IMG/M metagenome (GOLD analysis project Ga0172378, IMG submission 119755) | Groundwater microbial communities from an aquifer near a municipal landfill in Southern Ontario, Canada - Pumphouse #3_1 metaG | ecosystem: Environmental > Aquatic > Deep subsurface >... | reverse complement strand
TTCATTCGTAACAAATCGATTAAAGTCACTTAAATTATAAATATTAACTTCACCTTTGATACCATGTGTGTTGACAATCTTTCCAATTTGATACATGAGTATTTAAAGTTAAAATGAATCAATATCAATATGGACATGTTTACGCTCTTTTGAAGCACCCGCGTAAACGATGGTTCTCATTGCGCTTGCAATTTTACCACCTTTGCCAATGACACGACCTAAATCAGCTTCATTAACTAGAAGTTGAATGTTAATTGAATCTTCATCAGAAGATAAAATCTTAACTAAAACATCATCTGGGTTAACGACTAATGGCACAATCATGTTTTTGATTAATTTTTCAAAATCTATAGCCATAACGAATCCCCCTTTTATTATTTATCTAATACGTTATATTTCTTAAATAAACTCTTTACAGTATCTGTAGGTTGAGCTCCAGTGCTAAGCCATTTTTGTACTTTTTCTTGATCGATTAATACTTCACCTTTTAATGGTTCATAAGTTCCTACGATTTCCAAGAATTTTCCATCTCTTGCTCTTGTTGATTCACTTGCTACAACACGGTAAAATGGTCTCTTATGAGAACCAAAACGTTGTAAACGAATTTTAACTGCCATATATTATTACTCTCGCTTTCTTATCATAATTACATATATATTATACTATAATATTTTAATGTGTCAAGTACTTTTCCTTAACAGTTAAAAATTACGTGTTTCATCATATAACTGAGATTGTGAAAAGCCCTTATATCCTTTAAGTTTTTTAAGTTGTTTTCTAATATTTTCTTCATCCTTTTTATCTGCATATACAACAACATAATGTGACTTTTCAGAATGGAAAGCAATATCTACTGGTAGTGTATCTAAACTTTCAACAAATTGACCACCTTTATAAAAAATTACATATGAAGATCTTTCAGCCAACATGACAACTACCTCCTTTTTTAATCATTCCAAATGTATTTGGACTTGGAATGTTATCTGAAATAATCGAAGTTATTTCAGCAATAAAATCATTTAATCCTTTTTCAAATTCAAGTTCTAGTTGATTATATCTAGCCACTTCTTTTTGATTGTAAAGTGCTGCTTTTGTCTGACTTAACAATGCCGTAACCTCTTTAAAATCCGGATGATATTTACCACCGACATTCATTACTTCTTGATACTTTATTTTTGCAAGCTTAAACGCTTCTATTTCTTTTGGATATAATATATCAATACTTTTATTTAATTTAACAATTTCTTTAAACTTTTCATCTTTTACAATTTCTTCTGCAACATCATATGCTTTTATAATAATATCAGTCAAAAATATCTTCCTTTCTTATTTCCTTATAAGAACCCTCAGGCAAATCACCTAACATTAAGTGACCTATGCTTATTCTCTTTAATTGTATCACTTTACTACCAATCGCTTCAAACATCCGTTTCACTTGATGAAATTTACCTTCAGTAATTGTTAATGTAACTTCAAGATCTGAAACACTAACATTTGTTGCAATCGCTTGATATTGATGATTAAAATCATCTTTGATGCTAACACCTTTTAGCAATTCATCCGTATTTGAACATACTTGTTCAAGGGTAGCCACATATGTTTTTGGCACATGCTTATTTGGATGCGTAATCTCATGCGTAAATATACCATCCGTTGTTAATAAAATTAATCCCGTTGTATCAATATCTAATCTACCAACAATATGAAAATCAAATCGATTATATGGATCATTTAGTAACTCTATAATACACGGATGCATTTTATCTTTAATTGCTGAAAGATAACCTTTAGGTTTATGTATCATTAAATAAATAGGGTCTTTATAAAAAACTTTTATTCGATCAATAAAAATATCATTTAAAGGGTCTACTTGCGCGCTCGGATCTAACAATCGTTTATGATCATAAATAATATGATGATTTTTTAAAAACACTCTTGCTTGGCTTCTTGATGTATATTTTAATTGAGTTAGCAACTTATCGATACGCATAATTACTCCTTGTGATATAATTTATATAGAGGTGTATAAATATGATTTTAATGAAAGATATTATAAGAGAAGGTCATAAAACTCTTACTACTGTTGCTAAGGAAGTAAAAATCCCTTTAAGCAAAACTGATAAAAAACTACTTAAAGATTTATTACAATATGTAAAAAACTCTCAAAATCCCGAACTTGTCGAAAAATATAAAATACGTTCTGCCGTAGGTATTGCCGCACCACAAGTCAATCAATCTAAAAGAATGTATGCCGTACATGTCGAAGATTTTGATGGTGTATTATATTCATATGCACTAGTTAATCCAAAAATAACTAAGAAAAGTTCATCTTTGATTTATCTTCCAGGCGGTGAAGGCTGCTTAAGTGTCGATCGAGAAACTGAAGGTATCACACCTAGATATGAATCTGTAACGATTGAATCTTTAGCTTACGATGATGCCAGTGATCAATTATATCCAATTAAACTAGAATTATCCGGTTATGTTGGTATAGTTTTCCAACATGAATACGATCATATTAATGGTATTTTATATGTTTCTAAATTATTCCCATCAATTCCAAATGCTAAACCAGCATTTGAATTTGAAATCGAGGAAGATTAATAAACTTATTTAAATAACATTTGTAATAATTTAATTTGATTATCTAAAATGTCATCATAGGTGGCATTTTTTGTTTCTTCATTTGGAAAAATAACTTTTGATACTTCGGTTCTAGCAGAAGCTTTTTTCTTATTTTTAGAACTAAACAAAGCTTTAAAACCTTTTTGTTTAGGTTGTTCTTCATATATTTCTTTATAAAACTGATTATCAATAAGTAAAAATCCTTTATAATTATCTCTCATAAGTTTCTTAAATAATGACACAACATCAGCTTTACCATAACCTAATAATTTAGGTAATCCTTGCGTGGTTGCATCATGACAAGCAAATGCAAATATATATTTTTTTAATAAACGATAATTTGTAACAGTAGATTGTCCTTGTGTCATAATGTTTACCGGATCAAATAATATCGATAAAATACTTGATTTATACTTTTTAAATATATACGTATAAGTATTTAATTTATGATCTTCAGTCGGATATAATATTATTTTTTTACTTGCTTTATTTGCCAAGTTTACATAATCATCTAATCTCTTACTTACATTAGGATATTCATCAATAATATTATTAAATTTAAATAGTCTTAAATATATATGTGAAGCTTTTAATTTATTGGCAATTTTAAGTGCATATTTAAATTGATCTAATGCTTCATCATGCTGATTTTGATTATCCATTTTATATGGCTTAATCTCTGGATCAACGATACTTACTTTCATTTTGTGATCTTTAAATAAATCCACTAAATATTTTACTTCTTTATCATCAACTTCAAAAATATTTTTTTTACCATTAAAGCGAAGACACAAAGTATCTAAATGATGCTTTTCAGCAAGTTCGATTTGTTGTTCAATTGTTAAATTCTTATCATGGTCTAAAAAACCGGTGATTTTAGCTTTCATATTTACACACTCCATTCATACATCAAAATTGCCCCAGCAACGCTCACATTTAAACTTTCTACATGTGTAGTTTTAATAGTTACACTTTGATCAATTAATGGTAATAATTGTTCATTAATGCCGTGGCCTTCGTTGCCTAATATAAGTACAATTTTATTAATTTTATCTTGTTTAATTGTTGTTGTTGCATGTGCATCTGCAGCAATCACGATATAATTTTCTTCTTTTAACTGACTAAGTGCATCCAAAAGTGGTTTTCTTTCAATATAACAATCAAATATTGCTCCTTTAGAAGCTCTTATTGTTTTTTCATTATATAAATCAGCACTTTGAAGACTTAAAATGATATGTGTAAATCCAAAAGCTGAAGCACTTCTAATCAGTGCACCAACGTTATCAGGGTCTTGAACATCATCTAAAACTAAAACTCTTGTAGAATCGATTTTTTGATTCTCTTTTTTACATAATCCAATCTCATCAATCCACGATGGTGTTTGTTGAAGTTCTTTCATTAAATCTAGAGAAATTAAAGTGCCATTTTTATCGGGATTTGATGTGATAATTTCAATTAACACATTTTTTTCTTTTGCTTTTTCAATTAAATGTTTTCCATAAACTAAAAACATATCATATTCATCACGATATTTTTTTGTTTTTAGTTTCACCCAAGTTTTAAATTGTTTATTTTGTTTCGACTCAATCAATAAACTCATCTCTTTCTTTTAAATATGCATTAACTGCTTCTTTAACATCAAACCCATAATCATAGATTTTAAAATTTTGGTTAGGTGTTACTTCAATAGTGATTATTTGACTGACAGCTTGATCAACAAGGCTCATATCAACATATGATTCATATTTAAACGCATAGTGACTCTTTGGTTTAGTCACAGGATTTTTAGGCACATAAACACTACAACAATCATTGAATGGTCGAATCGATATATCATAAGACCCAATATTTTTAGCCAAAGCAATAATTTCTAATTTATCATAAGTAATCAACGGTCTTAAAATTGGCATAACCGTAACTTCTTCAATGACTTTCATACTTTCTAATGTTTGACTAGCAACTTGACCAACTGATTCACCATTTAATAAACATAAACAATTTTGCTCATTTGCAAATTTTTCAGCAATTCGATACATCATTCTTCTCATCACTGTAATAATATATGGCTCATAAACATCTTTTAATAATGATGTATGCAAATCAACAAAAGGAACTAAATGACACTTAATTGATTGATTAGTCGTATAGCTTGATAATATTTTTGCTAAATCAAGAACTTTTTGTACTGATTCTAACGGCGTTAACGGCGTTGATTCAAAATGGATGAGTTCTACTTCAATCCCTTGTTTAATCGCTAAAAAAGCAGCAATAGGACTGTCTAAGCCACCACTCATCATCATGAGCCCCTTACCAGCAACACCATATGGGTATCCACCCATCATCATGATTTGATTTAAATAAATAAATGTTTGTTCTTTTCTAATTTCAATATGTAATATTTGATCAGGATGATGAACATCAACCACCATTTTTCTTTCATATGCATTAAGAATTTTAGGTGCAATCATTTGCGTAAATTCTAAACTTGTATATGGAAAGTTTTTATCTGCTCTTTTTGTATCAATCTTAATCGTTTGAACAGCATCTTTTAAATATTTGTTTAAAACTTCTACTGAAACTTTAACAATATCATCAATATCACGATTAGCATTATGTACAATGCTTATTGAATATATACCAGGTATCTTTTTTAATGCTTCAATGATGATTTCTTCATCACTTTCTTGATATATAACATACATGCGATCATGCATAAATGCATATTTGACTTCATAATTTCTTAAACTGTTTTTCACGTGTTGTCTGACTGCTTTAATAAAGAATCCAATATTTTTCCCTTTAAGCATTAAGTCACCAAAACGAATGAGTATTTTTTTATCCATTTTATCACCATATACTATTTTACCACATATGATATAATAAACTAGGTGATGAAAATGAATTATAATGAATTATTAATAACTGCAGAATCCTTATTGGAAGGTCAACCAACCAAGATTTCTTTACTTGCAAATGCTTCAGCATTTTTAAATGAAACGCTTGAAAAAATGAATTGGATTGGATTTTATTTATATGACGGCAAAGTTCTAAACGTTGGCCCTTTTCAAGGAAAAGTTGCATGTGCAACCATAGAACTTGGTAAAGGTGTATGTGGTGAAGCTGCATTGCTCAAAAAAACCATGTATGTTAAAGATGTTTTAAATTATCACAATCACATTGCATGTGATGGAGAAAGCCGCAGTGAAGTCGTTGTTCCCATGTATATCAATAACCAGTTATATGGTGTTTTTGATATTGATAGTCCAATTGTTAATAGATTTGATCAAGACCTTATTCTATTTTTAGAAGACTTCACAAATTTAATAATAAAACAATTGACTTTTATGACTCTCTAAGGTAAAATTAATGACGTCGGTAAAAAGCAGACAAAATTTTTAATAAGATCATATCCCTACTCTTTAGGAGCCCTTAGTAACCTTTCTGCTTTAAGGTGAAAAGAACATCGGGATTAACTTATTTTAAAAAGATTGTGTTTTTACCACCAAAACTAAAAGGAGGTAAAAAAATATGTCACGTTATGTAGGACCCACTTGGAAAATTTCACGTCGTTTAGGTTATTCAATTTCTGAAACAGGAAAAGAAATCAAAAAACGTCCTTATGCTCCAGGTCAACACGGAAAGCGTCGTAGTAAATTAAGCGACTACGGTCTACAGTTACAAGAAAAACAAAAAGTTAGATTCACTTATGGTCTTTCTGAAAAACAATTTAGAAAAACATTTGATGAAGCAGGTAAATTAAAAGGTGTTCATGGTGAAAACTTCTTAAAATACTTAGAATCAAGATTAGATAATGTTGTTTATCGTTTAGGACTTGCTCGTTCAAGAGCTCAAGCTAGACAATTAGTAAACCATGGTCATATACTTGTTGATGGAAAAAAAGTAGATATTCCATCATATCGAGTAACACCAGGCCAAAAAATGCAACTTAGAGAATCTTCAAAAAGTTTAAAAATTGTTGCTGAAGCTTTAGAAGCACAATTTGCAACAGTTGAATTTGTTGATTATAACAAAGAAACTGGCGTTGGTACATTTGTTAGATTACCTGAAAGAAATGAAATTCTTCCAGATATTAACGAACAACTCATTGTAGAATTCTATAACAGATAATTAATAAAAATACTTATAGTGATAAACTATAAGTTTTTTTTTATGCATTAAAATTATAAAAAAAATCCTTCAACGAAGGATTATTTATTTTCTGCTGCTTTTGCAAGTGATATAAATGAATTTGCATCCAATGATGCACCACCAATTAAGGCACCATCAATATCGCTTTGTTGAAGTAATTCATCAACATTTGCAGGTTTCACTGAACCACCATATAAAATTCTTACTTGTTCAGCTACATCTTTGCCATATAGATTTTTTAAAACATTTCTAATTGCTTTAATCGTATCATTTGCTTGTTCTTTTGATGCGGTCTTACCAGTACCAATTGCCCAGATAGGTTCATAAGCAACAATGGTTTGTAAAGCTTCTTCAGAACTAATATTAAAATAAGCTTTTTCAATTTGATTTTTTACAAAATCATTAGTTGTTCCAGCTTCTCTAATATCTAATGACTCACCAACACATACGATAGGAATAATTTTAAAATCTACAGCTTTTTTTAATTTTAAATTAACTGTTTCATTTGTTTCATTATAATAAGCTCTTCTTTCACTATGTCCAATAACAACATATTTAACACCATATGATTTTAACATAGGTGCAGAAATTTCACCCGTATATGCACCTTCATTAAGATAATGCATATTTTGTGCGCCAATGCCTAAATTTTCACCTTCACGTTTTACTAGGTCTCTCAAAAAAATAGCAGGTGCGCAAATGACAGTTTCAACAACTTCTTTGGCTGGTAGTTCTTGGTTAATCGCATAAATAAAAGCAAGTGCATCATCTTTTGCTTTATACATTTTCCAATTTCCAGCAATAACAGGTATTCTTTTCATAATTATCCTAAGATTGAAGAAACATCTTTAATTGCTTCTTCAGCTCTAGCTCCTTTAGCAATAATTTTCACATTTTCACCATAAGGCACTGCGAGAGACATTAATGCCAAGATTGATTTAAGATCAACTATTTTATCTTGATAATGTAATTCAATATTTACAGCATATTTTGATGCAGTTTGTACCACTTTTGCAGCCAGTTGGGCATGTAACCCAGTCGTACTTTTAATCGTAATTTCTTTTTCCATTTCTTGATCTCCTTTTTTAAAACATTGGTGGTGTGCTTATCCACAATATTTTTGTATGTTGACTCGATTGATTAATAAGATAGTGTTCTTTATTTGCTAAATAATAAAATGTTTCACCCTTACGTATCACATATCGTTTCTTATTTAATACCAATACGACTTGACCATCTAAGACATATCCAAATTCTTCTCCAGGATGTGGATTATCAATTTCTGATTGACCACCAGGTTCAATGTCAATAATGATTGGTTCCATTTCATATTTTAGCGCATTTGGTACAATCCAACTAATCATATGCTTTAATTGTTCATTTTCTTTTTCATAAAAATCATCTTTTTTAAAAACAACTGTTTGTTCTTCTTCAAGACTAAAGAATTGATGAACATCTGTACCTAATACTTCTAATAAAGAGAAAAATGTTTGCATTGATGGAGATGTTAAATTATTTTCAAGTTGTGAAATATAACCCTTAGTTAATTCTAATCGATTTGCAAGTTCTTCTTGAGTTAGGTCATTTCCTAATCTTAAAGCGCGTATTTTCTTTCCGATGTTCATCATTTATCATCTACACACTCAATACCAGGAAGTACTTTACCTTCTAGATATTCAAGTGATGCGCCACCGCCTGTTGAAATATGTGTAAATCCATCAGCCAATCCAAATTGAATGACTGCAGCAGCAGAATCGCCACCACCTATAATGGTTGTTGCTTGATCTTTAATTGCAACAATTGCTTCTGCAATACTTCTTGTACCTTCTGCAAATCTAGGAAATTCAAATACCCCAAGTGGTCCATTCCAAACAACTGTTTTTGCTTGACTAATAAATGATTCAAATTTTTCAATCGTTCTAGGTCCAATATCCATACCCATTTCATCAGCAGGTATCTTATCAATACTTCTTAAATGCTTTTCACTTTCAGGATCAAATGCTTTTGCTGTAATAACATCATCACCTAAAGAGATTTTACCATTAGCAAGTTCTAATAATTCTTTTGCTAAATCAACTTTATCCGCTTCTAATAAACTATTGCCAATTTCATAGCCTAAAGCTTTAAAGAATGTATATGCCATACCGCCACCAATTAAGACATGGTCAGCAACTTTTAATAAATTTTTAATAACTTCAATTTTATCAGAAACTTTAGCACCACCTAAAATCGCAACAAAAGGTCGTTCAGGGTTTTCTAAGGTGTTTCCAATAAATTTAATTTCTTTTTCAAGTAAGAAACCAGCCACTGTTTGACTAATATTATTTGAAATTCCTACATTTGATGCATGTGCACGATGTGCAGTTCCAAATGCATCAATAACTAAAATATCTCCTAATGATGCCCAATATTTACCTAACTCAGGATCATTATTGCTTTCTTTTTTACCATTTAAATCTTCAAATCTAGTATTTTCAAACATTAATACTTCGCCATCATGAAGTGCATTAATAGCATCTTCTAATTCTTTGCCACGAGTTTGAGGAATAAATTTAACTTCTTTACCCAATAATTGACTTAATCTTAGTGCAACAATTTTTAAACTTTTTGATTCGAGATCTTTCGCTTCTTTAATACGTCCTAAATGGGAAAATATAATTGCTTTTCCACCATGTTCTAAAATATAGTTAATAGTTGGTAAAGCTTGTACAATACGATTTTCATCACTGATTTGTCCATCTTTTAATGGAACATTAAAATCAACTCTTACTAATACTTTTTTTCCTTTGAGTTCTACATCTCTTATAGTTTTTTTTGCCATATAGATTTCCTCCTATTTTTTGTTATCGTGTCTTTCAGCCGAATATATTATATCATTAATCATAATCATTTTCTATATTATTAGAAATGAAAATGTTTACTTACGAATATTCTAATTTGATTTAGTTGTTCAATTTGTTTAATCAGTGTTTTATACTCTATTTTTAAATGTAATGTTTTACCACTATAAAAATTGATACATACAAATGTATCATTATTTTTTATATCTTTTATTGCGGGTAAATTAATCCAAATATTATCAAAATCTTTAATTCTTTTAATGGGAATTAATTGTGTTTGCATATCTAAATACAACGGTATTTTGTAATAATACCCCAATTTTGTTTTTACTGCTTTTTTATATCCCTCATAACTCAATAAATGGTCATAACACAACGTTTTAATAACAAAAACCATTGACTTATCTGAAATCTCCGTTGTGTTATTTCTATATATTATTGTTTTTAGGCGTTCATTAATAATATATTCAATCATTTTTATCAATAAAAAAAGGCTTATTCAGCCTTTTTAATTTTCGTCTAATACTAATACTTGTTCACTCTCTGGATCAAAGAAGTGAACTTTATTCATATCAAATGCTAATTTCATTTGATCTCCAATTTTAACACCTGCTCTTGCACTAATAACAGCACAGATATTATCATCATTAATATGTGTATAAATATTTGTTTCTGAACCTAATAATTCAGCAACATCGACTTCAATATTTAAAATTGCTTCTGGATATGTTTCCATTACAACTTTATTATCATGAATATCTTCGGCACGAATACCTAATACAATTTTCTTACCAATAAATTTATTTGCTTTTACAATTTCGAGTTTATCATCAGGTACTTTTACTTGATAACTACCAGCAGTAAAATAACCGTTTTTTTCAATTTGTCCATGAACAAAGTTCATTGGAGGTGTTCCAATAAAACCTGCAACAAACATGTTACTTGGTTTGTCATAAATTTCTTTTGGAGAACCTACTTGCATAATATAACCATCTTTCATAACAACGATTCTTGTTGCCATCGTCATCGCTTCAATTTGATCATGTGTTACATAAATCATAGTTGTTGCTAATGTATTATGAAGTTTAATTAATTCACCACGCATTTGAACACGTAGTTTTGCATCAAGGTTTGAAAGTGGTTCATCTAATAAGAAAACTTTAGCATTACGAACAATTGCACGTCCTAATGCAACACGTTGTCTTTGTCCACCTGATAAAGCTTTAGGTTTACGATCTAAATAAGGAGTTAAGCCTAAAATATCTGCAGCATGTTGAACTTTTTCATTAATAACATCTTTTGGCATTTTACGTAATTTTAAACCAAAAGCCATATTATCAAAAACTGTCATATGAGGATATAACGCATATGATTGGAAAACCATTGCAATATTTCTATCTTTAGGTGCTTTATCATTAACGAGTTCTTCATCAATGTATAATTCTCCTGATGTAATTTCTTCAAGTCCTGCAATCATTCTAAGTGTTGTAGATTTCCCACAACCAGAAGGTCCAACGAAAACGATAAATTCTTTGTCTTTAATTTTTAAATTAAAATCAAAAACAGCTTGAACACCATTTGGGTATACTTTATTTATATCTTTTAAATATAGAGTTGCCATATGTATTTTTCCCTTTCTTTTTTCTTATGTATATTTTATCAATAAAAACCATAAAAAAAAATGTGCACATTGCACACTTTTTAATGTGTTAATAAATAATAAATAAGATAACCATCAACAAATTTTCTAATATCAAATCCAGTAACCATTGCAAATTTATCAATTCTTTGAATTAACGTATTTCTATGGATATATAGTGACTTTGAGGCTTCACTCATATTTTGATTTGATTCTAAATATACTTTAATAGTTTTTTTCATATCTTCATTTTTCCAATAATCTCTTAAGAAAAAATGATAGTTTTCTTTTTTAATTATTGTCAATGCATATTTTACCAGTATGATATTGTTTAAATAAGTAAATTGATTAAAAGGTATATGTTGAAGCAATGACTCAATATATGCTGCATGTTGATAAAGTTCTTCTATCTGCTTAAATGGATAAGATTCATATAATCTATAATCAACAAGTGTATCTTGAGCCAAATTCAATATAATTTCATTAAAAGATACTTCTACGGGCATTTCAAAAACAATGATTAATGTTTGATTTTTCGATTTAACTTCAATCATATGCATCACATCATGCATCATATCTAAAATCATTGATTTATTTAATTCTATATTATTTTTTGATTCAATCAATAAATAATTTAACATACTCACCATTCCTTAAACGTAAAGTTCAACAAAATTTTTAACATCACTATATTGAAGCATCACATATTGATCATCAATATATAGTCTTATACCAATCAAAGATAAATTAATGTCATAAATAGATGAACCAATAGCTTGACTGGAATTTTCCATCTCAAAATCATAAAACATTTCATTTTCTAATAACGTGCCAAATATTCCTAATGAAATATGATTTAAAATATAATTATTATTTGATATACTTGAAATAATTTCATTTTCCAAGGGTATTGTTGAAGCATATGATATTTCCTTTAAATCATCATAATTAGACGCATGAAATTTAATAAGTGCCAAATGATTTGTTGTATCTCTAGCAACAACCCTGCCAGTTTCACTTCTATTTTTATAATCATAAATTTGAATACTGTTAATTCCAAATGTAGGAAAATAATCACTTTGTGTTACAACATAAACATTTGCATCATCAATAAATACAATAAAGCCAGAAAGCGTTGTTTCTTCAAGATTATATACCACAGTAATTTTAACATTTTCTAATGCATGCTCTAATTCAAGATTATTTAAATAATTAACAAAATTATCATCTGTATTTAAATCTTTAGCTAAATATGTTTCAAACTGATCTTGTAAAGCCAAATAAGCTTCAGTCGGTGGTTTATAAGTTAAGATTTGTAATGCTACAAGACTTAACATTGTTAAAAATATAAGTAAGACAAGAGGTTTTCTCATATATTTAAACCCCCATAACCATTTTCATTTAAAAATTCTAATATTTTACTTGCTGGAATTGCATATGAATAAGTCGAGACATCTTCTGTTGTTTGAAATTTACCCGCATATATTAAACCTATAAGTTTCTTATCTTGATTCAACATTGCACTACCACTACTACCACTTTTTACAGGTATATTTGTTACAATTACGTCAAAAGTTACTTTATTAACAAGCGATGTTTCATCGCTAACTGTAATTTTTGTAGAATCAATGTAATAACCTAATGTCACAGCATGTTTTTGTCCATTTGGATAACCTATCACAATAAGGTTTTCACTTATATCAATCGGTGTTGTATCAAGTTCAATTGGTAAAAATTCAACACTTTTATCTACCTTAAGCAAAGCTAGATCATAATCTTGATCAGAAAATAATAATTCGGCATATACCGATTCATTTAAATAATTTTTAACGATATATTCATTTGCTTCTAATTCATTATAGATAACAACATGACTGTTCGTCAAAATATAATAATTTGTTTCATCTTCATCAATTACTGCGCCAGAGCCTAAATTTTGAATACTCTCGTAAATATAATTTGATTGAATAGAAGCAACCGATTTTAATGTGACATTTGTTAAATCTTTAACAAATTCAATATAGTATTCATAAGATGCTTGTTGTTCTTCAAGATATTCTGCATAGTCATCATAAAGGGCATCATAATTCTTTTGTGAACAACCATTAAGCATCACTATAAGTGCAATAAAGAATAGCATAGTAAGTATTTTTTTCATTTGATCACCTATAAACATTTTATCATTGTTTTATTAAAATATTAAATGAATAATAAAAAAAAGGGCAAGACTGCCCTTAATACTATATTATCCGATTGAACCTTCCATTTCAAGTTTAATTAATTGGTTTAATTCAATTGCATATTCCATTGGTAATTCCTTAGCAAATGGTTCAATAAATCCCATAACAATCATTTCAGTTGCTTCAGCTTCTGTTAACCCTCTACTCATTAAATAATAAAGTTGTTCTTCACTGATTTTAGAAACAGTTGCTTCATGTTCTAAGAACACATCACTATTTTTAACAATATTTGTAGGAATCGTATCACTAAACGAATAATCATCTAAAATAATCGTATCACATTCAACATGTGCTTTAGCGCCTTTGGCTTTTTTACCAAAATCAACTTTACCACGATAATTAACAGATCCACCGCCACGAGAAATTGATTTAGAAATAATTGTTGATGTTGTATTTGGTGCAACATGTATCATTTTAGCACCAGCATCTTGAATTTGACCTTCTCCTGCAAATGCAATAGAAATTGTTGTACCTTTAGCATGTTCTCCAAGCAAAATACAACTAGGATATTTCATGTTAACACTTGATCCAATATTTCCATCAATCCATTCCATAAGTCCATTTTCATAAACAAATGCCCGTTTTGTAACAAGATTAATAACATTATTAGACCAATTTTGAATAGTTGTATAGCGACAAGTTGCATCTTTTTTAACAACAATTTCAACAATTGCAGCATGTAAACTATCTCTTGAATATGTTGGAGCTGTACAACCTTCAACATAATTTACATATGCACCTTCATCTACAATAATCAATGTTCTTTCAAACTGACCCATTTGATCAGAATTAATTCTAAAATATGATTGTAGTGGTTTAGGTACTCTAACCCCTTTAGGAACATAAATAAATGATCCGCCACTCCAAACAGCACTATTAAGTGCAGCATATTTATTATTTGAATAAGGAACAATGGTTCCAAAATATTCTTTAACAAGTTCAGGGTAATCACGAAGTGCTGTATCAGTATCTACATAAATAACACCTAAATCGTCAAGTTCTTTCATTGTATTATGATAAACAACTTCACTTTCAAATTGTGTACTTACACCTGCTAAAAAGTTTCTTTCTGCTTCAGGAATACCTAGTTTTTCAAAAGTATCACGAATCGCTTCAGGTACTTCATCCCAACTAGTTTCTGCTCTTTCAGAAGCTCTTAAAAAATATGTAAATTCATCAAAATTGATGAAAGATAAATCAGGACCCCATGTTGGATTTTTTAATTCTAGAAATTTTTCATATGCTTTTAAACGAAAATCAAGCATCCATTGTGGTTCATTTTTATAAGCACTGATTTCTCTTACTATTGTTTCATTAATACCTTTTCCAGTATTAATGATATCTTTAGAATCTGTTTTGAAACCAAATTTATAATCGCCAACAATGTCATCAATTTTCTTTTTGTTGTCATCCATCATTTATTTTCTTCCTCCTTTATTTTATTAATGCCTTGTTCCACTGCTTTCCAAGCAAGTGTGGCACACTTAACGCGTGCAGGAAACTGTGAGACACCTTGATATACAATAGCATCACCTTTTAATATGTCTTCATTAAAAGGATAGCCTTTAATTAATTCATAGAATTCATGTATGATTTTTAATGCTTCATCGGTTGAATGGTCTTTTAACGTTTCCGTCATCACTGATGCACTTGAACAACATATAGAACAACCGTGACCTTCTTGTTTTATATCAGTGATCTGATTATTTTCTCCAACTTTTAGTTGTACTGTCATTTCATCTCCACAGCTTGGATTATTTAAGTGAACAGTAATATATGATGCATCATTAACCAATCCCTTATTTTTAGGATATTTATAATGATCCATAATCACTTGACGATATAAATTTTCTATGTTCATGCATTTCACACTTTCTAAAATTGATTGAAAAAATCTCTTGTTTCTGTAATACCTTCTAATAAAGCATCACAATCTTTAATACTGTTATATATTTGAAAAGATGCTCTTAAGGTTGCACCCATACCCATTTTATCAGCAATAAGATATGCACAATGTTTACCTGCTCTTACTGAAACATTTTTTTCAGATAAAAACGTTGCTACATCATGTGGATGTACACCATCAATATTAAATGTAATGATTGCAATATCCGCTGTTTTATTATAAATCGTAATACCTTCTAATTTTTCTAGTCTTGCAAGCGTATAATCTCTAAGCGATAACGTATGTTTATGAATTTGATCATAACCAATTGTATCAATATATTCACAAGCTTTTTGGAAGCCAATTACTGAAGCTATACCAGGTGTACCCGCTTCAAATTTTGTCGGTATTTCTTGCCATTTTAATTCATCTTTTGTTACAGTATCAACCATTTCTCCACCATATTCAAAAGGTTCTAACATTTCTAAATACTTTCTTTTACCATAAAGAATACCAACACCTGTTGGTCCAAACATTTTATGACCAGAAAATGCTAGAAAATCACAATCTATATCTTTAACATCTATTCTCATGTGGGGTGCCGCTTGAGCAGCATCAACAATGACAATCACACCTTTTTCATGAGCTAGTTGAATAATTTCTTTAATCGGTGTCACATAACCCATAACATTTGAAACATAAGTTAATGCAACTATTTTTGTATGATCTGTTAAAACTTTTTTAAAATTTTCAACAGTAATTCTACCTTCATCTGTTAATTCAACAAATGAAATTTTAGCACCTGTGCGCTTGGCAGCAATCATCCAAGGTATTACTGATGAATGATGTTCTAACTCTGAGGTGATAATTTCATCATCTTTAGCTAATATTTCACGAAAAGACCCTGCAACTAAATTAAGCGCAGATGTTGTACCTCTTGTGAAAATAACTTCTTCTGGATTCGCATTAATAAACGTAGCAAGTTTATTTCTTGATTGTTCATATAAATCTGTTGTCTCAAGGGAAAGACGATATGCACCTCTGTAAACATTCGTACTTAAATGATTATAATAATAATCTACAAGTTCAATTACAGACTTTAATTTTAAACTTGATGCCGCAGAATCTAAATATACTTCCTCAGGTTGATTAATTAATACAGGAAAATCTTGTCTAATTTTTTTTACATCTATCATATTCTTGAATTAACGAGACTTATAAATCTTTCTTTTAATGGTTCATCTTCAATTTCTTCAATAATTGGTGTTAAGAAGCCATTAACAATAAGTTTTTCTGCTTCAGCTTTTGTAAGTCCTCTGCTTTGTAAATAATATAATTGATCTTCTTCAAGTTTACCAATAGTTGCACCATGGCCAGCTTTTACATCGTATTCATTAATTAACAAAATAGGATTAACTTCAACAGTTGCCGTATCTGAAGTAATAATGCCCTTGAGTGTTTGGAAGGCATTTGCTCGTTTCATACCTTTCTCGATTTTTTCAACACCATTTAATATAATTTTACCATGTTTATTAGCAATGCCAATATTTGTCATGTTTCCTATAGTATCTGGTGCTTTATGGATAATTAAAACATCAATGTTTTGTTGATTATTATCTGATGAAACAGCAATTGCACGCAACTTAACTTCGGCACCAGGACCTACTAAATCAACATGCATTTTAGCATTTAATATATCACTTACAAATCCACCAATAAGATCTAATTTAGCATCTCTTTCTACAGTAAAATAATGTTCTACTAAAGCATCTTTACTGCTTAACTCAGTAACTAATAAATATTTTACTTGTGCATTTTGATGTGCAACTAAGTTTAATTTATAATTATTTTTAGTAAGATCACGACTTGCAATCTCTAAAATTATTTTTATGTTTGCATTTTCTTCAACGACGATATAAAGTGATTCATTATTGTCATCTTCTATTGTAATTTTAATTGGTTCTTGAAAAATTTGATTGCGGGCAATAATTAATGATTGATCAACATATGTTAATCCTTTTGGTAGATCAGATTTTATTTGATGATCTTTAATAATAATGTTGTTCATTATGAAGCATCACTTTCAACAAAATCAAGACCTAATTCTTCACGAATCCATTCATACCCATTTTTATCAATTTTTTCGATTAATTCTTGTCCACCACTTAACACAATTTTTCCATCTATCATAATATGAACATTTGTTGGTTTGATATGATCTAAAATTCTTTGATAATGTGTAATTAATATACAACCAAAATTTTCGTTAACCATCTCATTTACATTTTCTCCAACAATTTTTAACGCATCAACATCTAATCCTGAATCAATTTCATCAAGAATAGCAAATTTAGGTTTTAAAACTTTTAATTGAAGAATTTCATTTCTTTTTCTTTCCCCACCACTAAAACCTTCATTTAAATAACGATGTGCTAAATCAGGACGCATTTTTAGTTCTTCAACTTTCTTTTCATAATCTAAAGCAAATTGAATTAATCCCATATCTTTGCCGGAAGTCGCATGAAGCGCTTGACGCATAAAATCACTATTTGTAACACCTGGAACTTCAGCAGGGTATTGCATCGCTAAAAATAAACCTGCTCTCGCTCTTTCGTCAACTGCAAGCTCTAACATATTTTTCCCATCTAATAATACTTCGCCTTTTGTAACTATGTATTTAGGGTGTCCCATAAGTGCACTTGCTAATGTTGATTTACCAGTCCCATTAGGACCCATTATCGCGTGTACTTCCCCTGAATTAACCGTTAAGTTAACACCTTTTAATATTTCTTTACCCTCAACTTCAACGTAAAGGTTTTTAATTTCTAATTTTGCCATATGGACCTCCTTATTTTACCAAATCTATTATATAATAATAACCACTTGATTACCAATAATATACTAACAACAAAGTTCAAATTCAAGAGACCGGTTTCATAAAGTTCCCATATTTTAACACAAATAAAGAGTAAACGTTTTCAATGAAAAAAATAATGTAAATTTACATTTTGTTACATTTTTTATTATATAATATACATGTATAAACAATCCTTTTAAATATTGTTTATATA
>Ga0172378_10002126_pt1 | contig 18451 bp, 18 predicted proteins | sample GrowelOW332metaG_FD_119755 | JGI IMG/M metagenome (GOLD analysis project Ga0172378, IMG submission 119755) | Groundwater microbial communities from an aquifer near a municipal landfill in Southern Ontario, Canada - Pumphouse #3_1 metaG | ecosystem: Environmental > Aquatic > Deep subsurface >... | reverse complement strand
TTTTTAAAAATTCACAATGCTTTTAAACAGTTTCATTGATTTAATAAATTTTCAAAATGATTTTTACTATGAAAATTACTTCGGAAATTTACTTATTTATAATAAATCAAATAATATTCTTCATATCGGTTGACAAAAACGGCGAAAAGTATTACAATATATTATATATGTGTAATTTGCAGATACAATATTTGATTTTACAAATTAATCTATATATGTATTCAGATATAACTATTATATAAAAGCCACGAAAGGAAATATACTTTTACTATGATAAGAAGTATGACAGCGTTCGGTCGTCACAGCGATACGATTAATGGCAAAGAAATAACCGTTGAATTACGCTCTGTCAACAGCCGATTTTTTGATTGCAATGTCAGAATTACACGCTCTTTTGGTTATCTTGAAGAAAAAATAAAGCCTTATTTTCAGAGCAAAGGTGTAAGTCGTGGCAAACTTGATGTTTTTATAGAAATAAATGTCATTGAAAAACAAACTGTCAACATTGCTCTCGATTCCTCATATGCCAAAGGTTATATCAACGCTCTACAACGATTGCGAGATGAATTCGGACTAAAGGACGACATTTCGGTTATGAGCATTGCGCAAAACCGTGATATTTTTTCTGTTACCAAGCCCGCAGACGATATAGAACGTGATTATAAAGACCTTTGTGTGGTTCTCGATGCAGCATATGAAAAATTTGTTTCAATGCGTGAAAAAGAAGGTGCAAACCTCAAGCTCGATATTATTGTAAAGTTACAAAAAATAAAAGAGCTTACACAAAGCATTACACAAATTTCCACAGAGGATATAAGCGGATACCGAGATAAGCTGGCAGAACGCTTACGTGTTATGTTATCCGACAACAAGCTGACATTCGACGAAAACAGAATTCTCACAGAAGCGGCAATTTTCGCTGACAGAATAGCTATCGATGAAGAACTTGTCCGCCTTTCCTCTCATTTCAAATCCTTTGATGAGTTTATAAATGCTGAGGAACCCATTGGCAGAAAGATAGATTTTCTTTTACAGGAAATCAATCGTGAAACCAACACCATAGGCTCCAAATGTTTAAATCCACAAATTGCACGCATTGTGGTTGAAATCAAGAGTGAACTCGAAAAAATCCGAGAGCAAATTCAGAATATAGAATAGAAGGGTTTTTATGAAATTTATTAACATCGGTTTTGGAAATATGATTGCGGTTGACAGAATTGTTGCTTTGGTTTGCCCTGGATCTGCTCCGATAAACAGAATAATCAAAGATGCTAAGGATGCAGGCAGAGTTATCGATGCCTCATGTGGAAGCCGAACACGTTCTGTAATCATCACCGACAGCGAACATATCATTCTGTCCGCTGTACAACCGAAAACCATCGCAAATAGACTTGAAAGCGATGACGCAGGCGATGAAGACGAGCTTGAATAGCCGTAAATTTCACAAATAATTTTATTGTAAAAAAGCAGAGGTAATTTTATGACAAAAGGATTAATATTGGTTATTTCAGGTCCTGCGGGGAGTGGAAAAGGCACAGTAAATGCATATTTGAGAAAATTAGACGATTTTGCTTTTTCAGTTTCAAGAACAACAAGAGACCCTCGTCCTGGTGAGGTAGACGGTCGTGACTACCATTTTTTAACCAATGAAGAATTTGACAAGTATCTTGAAGAAAATGATTTTCTTGAACACGCTGAGTACTGTGGAAATAAGTATGGTACCCCGGCAGGCTTCGCCGACACTATGATTGAAAGCGGAAAAAACATAATTCTCGAAATTGACGTTGAAGGAGCTATGCAAGTTAAAGAAAAACGCCCAGATGCTATTCTCATTATGATTCTTCCACCATCGTTCAATGTGCAAGAAACAAGACTGCGTGGAAGAGGTACTGAAAAAGAGGATATTATTAAAAAACGACTTGAAATAGCAAGAGTTGAACTTTCAAAAATTGGTCACTATGACTATATAGTTTTTAATCCTGACAATAATTCTCAAGCTGCCGCAAACGACATCCTGTCTATTGTGAGAGCTGAAAAATGTTCACGCAAACGAAATCCTGATATCGCACGAAAATATTTCGAATAATATTAAATATGTCAGACGCAAATAACACTTATCAAAGCACTTTAATATTTTGTGCTGTGTTATGGCGAATTCGCAAATAAAAAGGAGCAAATAATGATTTATCCTACAATTGAAGAATTAACAAAAGGAAAATTTAATAGATATGAGCTTGCTATTGCAACAGCAAAATGCGCTCGTATAATTACAACCGACTATATAAAGCAACGTGAATTTGCAGAAAAAGCTCAAGCAGGCAGCAAAGACTCCGACAAACCTGTTGTAATACCGCTTGACAAGGAATGTAGAGACGAAAAGCCCCTAAAAAATGCCATAAATAAAATATATGACGGAACCTATGTAATTGTAAAATGTGAGGAAAATGAAAATGGCGAAACGGAATATAGAGGCGTATAAAAAAGTTTAAGGAGTAATCAATGTCATTTAAATGTGCAAGTGTCTATATATTAGATGTTCCCTATTGCATTGATAGTCCATATGATTATTTCATCCCGTTTGATCTGACAAAACAGATTACACGAGGCTCTTTTGTTACACTACCTTTCGGTTCAAACAACAGAAAAAGAATAGGTCTTGTAGTTAAGATTGCGGAAAGCAACGACGAACAAGCAAAGCTAAAACCTATTATTTCAGTATGTTCCACCAAGATTTCTCTTGATGATGAAATGTTGTCCCTTGCTTATTTTATCAAAGAACAAACTCTATGCACTATAAGTGATGCAATTCATGCAATGATACCAGCCTCAGCTTTATCAAAGCTTGTTGAGTATTACAAAATATCCACAGATAAAATACCAACTGAAAGCTCAAAGCTCTCCGCTTCACAGCTTTTTATATATGATTTTATCAGGAGACGTCAATATGTCTCTCTCGATTCTATAAAAGTACAGTTCGGAGTGGGCTGTGCAAACGATATTTCCGTTCTTTGTTCAAAAAATTATATCATACGTGAGCTTGAAGTTAAAAGTGGTATGAGCCATATTACCGAGAATTCATACTCATTAAATATCCCATCTGAAACGGCAAAAAAGTTGTGTGATGGCGAAAAATTCAACAATATAAAATTACGTACAGAAATTCAACGTGAAATTATCAGGGCTTTAATCGAAAATGATGTACTTGATGAAACTGGACTTTTAAACATAACCTCCGCTAAAAAAGCTCAGCTTAACCCGCTTATAAACAATAACCTCATTAAAAAAACCGAAAAAATAATCTATCGTGATATGTATGCAAATAAAACATACGACGAAAAAAAAGAGCTTTTACTCAACGACGAGCAAACTAAGGCACATGATATTCTTTCCGATATGTACCATGCAAACAAGCCGAGTGCTGCTCTGCTATACGGTATTACAGGAAGCGGTAAAACCTCTGTCATAATGAGCATAATTGATACGGTTATAAAGGATGGCAGAGGAGCAATAGTTCTTCTGCCTGAAATTGCTTTAACCCCGCAAACTCTCGGTATATTTTGTTCAAGATACGGTGACTCCGTTGCGATAATACATTCAGGACTCTCACAGGGCGAGCGACTTGACACACATATGAGAATAAAAGATGGAAAAGCACAGGTCGTTATTGGCACAAGAAGTGCCGTCTTTGCTCCGTTACCTAAACTCGGACTTATAGTCATAGATGAGGAACAAGAGCATACTTATAAATCCGATATGAACCCCAAATACCATGCTAGAGATATAGCGAGATTTAGATGTGCCAAGAACAATGCTCTTATGCTGCTCTCCTCTGCCACACCATCACTTGAGAGCTATTATAAAGCCGTTACAGGTAAATATACCTTAATAAAGCTTAAAGAGCGTTACGGCAACGCAAAACTGCCGTCAGTGGTAATCGCCGATATGCGCGAGGAAACAAAAAAAGGAAATAACACACCTCTCAGCGAAAAGCTTTGCCGAGAAATTATAAAAACCTATAAAGAAAATCAACAAAGCATATTGTTTATCAATAGACGTGGTTATAATAACTATGTAAGCTGTAAAATGTGCGGATATACGGTAACCTGCCCACGTTGCAGTGTTGCAATGACATATCACACCCACCGTGGCACATATAACGAGGGTGAACTTGTTTGCCATTGGTGCGGTATGAAAATGGCTCTTCCGCCAACTTGCCCGTCCTGTGGAAATAAAAATCTTGCAAGAGTCGGTTTTGGCACACAGCGAATAGAACAGGAATTGTCTATGCTTGTGCCACAGGCAAAAGTGCTAAGAATGGATACCGACACCACAGGCTCAAAATTTTCCTATGATAAATTGCTCGGCAGTTTTAAAGCTCAAGAAGCAGATATTCTACTTGGAACTCAAATGGTGACAAAAGGTCACGATTTTCCACTAGTCACCCTTGTAGGAGTATTACTTGCAGACATGTCTCTCTACCTCGACGATTATAGAGCATCAGAACGTACCTTTGCAATGCTAACACAAGTTATTGGACGTGCTGGACGTGCAGAAAATGCCGGCCTTGCCGTTATACAGACAAACAACCCCGATAATGAAATAATCGCTCTTGCATGTGAGCAGAATTATGAAGCTTTTTATGAACGTGAAATAAGGCTGCGCAAATTGCTTGCATTCCCGCCTTATTGCGATATCGCTCTATTGACTTTAACCTCAACAGACGAAAACGAATTGCAACTAGCAATAAAGAATCTCTCCGATGAACTGAAAAAGCATTTATCTGGAGAATATTCTGAACTTCCCACCATTACATTCGGTCCTTTTGAAGCTCCCGTATATAAAGTGGACAACAAATTCCGTATGCGATTGGTTATAAAATGCAAGTATACAAAACGCTTGCGGGAAATGTTCTCAATTATACTGAAAAAATTTGGAGAGGGTGGAAAAAGACGTCCTATTCTCTCAATTGATATAAATCCATCAAATCTATAAGAAAGCGAAAAAGTGCCATGGCAAAATTAAGAATTATAAAAATAGGTGACGACACTCTGCGAAAAGTATGTAAGCCTATTGAGAAATTAACACCAAGAATACAAACTCTTATCGACGATATGGTTGAAACAATGCGTATTAACGACGGTTGCGGTCTTGCAGGTCCGCAAATTGGAGTACTTCGACGCATTGCGGTTATCGAAATTGAAGAAAACAAACTCATCGTACTTATAAATCCGAAAATAATCGCGCGTGCAGGTGAACAGCGTGAGCTTGAAGGTTGCCTTTCAATACCTGGCAAATCAGGAACGACTGTCCGCCCAAAATACGTCACTGTAAGAGCAACAGACAGAAATGGTAAAGAATTTGAAATGAACGGCAGTGACCTTCTCGCAAGAGCATTTTGCCATGAAATAGACCATCTTGACGGCAAACTGTTTATTGACAACGCAATTGAAGTTCACAATAACAATTAAGGGGTGATTTTTTGAATATACTGTTTATGGGTACACCTGATTTTGCAGTGTTTTCTCTTGATGCTCTTATGAAATCGGGATATAACATAATAGGTGTTGTTACCCAAACCGACAAACCTGTCGGACGTGGGTACAAAATGACTCCTCCTCCGATAAAAGTATATGCGGAAAATCATTCAATCCCCGTTTATCAGCCTTCAACACTTAAAGGTGATTCCTTTGCTGAACTTTTGAATACTCTCTCACCCGATATGATAGTGGTTACGGCTTATGGAAAGATACTACCCGAAAACGTGATAAATTACCCGAAATTCGGTTGTATCAACGTTCACGGCTCACTTTTACCAAAATACAGAGGTGCCGCCCCCATTCAGCGTGCTATAATCAACGGAGAGCACGAAACAGGTATCACAGTCATGTATATGGACAAAGGTCTTGACACGGGCGATATGCTGGAATCTGTTAAAGTTGAAATTAAACAGAACGACAATTTTGAAACAATTCACGATAAACTTGGAATAAGCGGAGCCAAACTTCTTTGTAAGGTTATTGCCGATATTGAAGCGGGGCGTGCCGTAAGAACAATACAAAGCAATAATGGTACTACCTATGCAAGCAAAATTACAAAGGACGACTGTATCATTGATTTTTCAAAAAACGCTGTCGAAATACACAATCAAATTAGAGGGCTATCCCCTGTTCCTCTTGCTTTCACATATACTCAAAATGGAAAGTTGCTTAAAATAACGTCCGCCAAAATATCGGATATGGATAATACTAAAGCAGCAGCTGGAACGGTTATCTCTCTTAACGGTGGTATCGAAATAGCCTGTGGAAAAGGCTCTGTGACAGCACTTGGAGTTCTGCCTGAGGGCAAAGGGAAAATGACCGCTCTAGACTATATTCGAGGCAACAAGATATCTATCGGCGACGTGCTTGGCAACAAGCAATAAAAAAAATAATTTATTTTTAAGATAAAAGAATTAATGTAAAGGAGATTAATAATACCAATGTTTAGTTTTTATTATTTTGACCCAACAATGTTAATTATCCTACCTGCAATTATACTTGCCATATGGGCACAGGTAAGAGTAAAATCAACATTTAAAAAATATAATAAATCACCTACAAAGCGTGGAATAACAGGATATTATGCCGCAAGAAAAATACTTGATGAAAACGGACTGTTTAATGTTTCCGTTGAACAAATAAAAGGACGTTTGACCGACCACTATGACCCAAAGGCAAACGTAATAAGACTTTCAGAAGACGTCTACAACGGCAGTTCTTGTGCTGCTGTGGGAGTTGCTGCACATGAGGCTGGACACGCGGTCCAGTATTCTGTAAATTATAAACCTATAAAAATACGTACCGCAATTATACCCGCTACACGGTTTGGCTCGTCCGCAGCTTTTTGGCTGTTTTTGTTAGGAATGATATTTGATCAGATTTGGTGGCTGATGTATGTAGGTATAGCATTTTTCGCATTGGCTACAATCTTCCAATTGGTTACACTCCCTATTGAATTCAACGCAAGTAGCCGTGCCCTAAAAGCCCTGGAAGCCTCACAAATACTTTACCCCGACGAAATTGAAAAATCCAAAAAAGTATTGAGTGCAGCGGCTATGACATATGTTGCAGCTTTAGCTGTATCACTACTTACCCTGCTAAGATTCATACTAATTGCAAACGGACGTAGACGATGAATATAAGAAAAATAGCTCTTGATTTGCTATCCAATATTGAAAAATCCGCTCAATACTCAAATATTGCACTTGATAACGCAATTACAACAAACAATTTATCAGGCAATGACCGCTCATTTCTAACGGTGCTTGTTTATGGTGTCATTGAACATAAATTAACTATTGATTATTATATAGACACCCTCTCCTCATTGCCCCCAAGCAAAATCGAACAGAAAACACGCAACATTTTAAGACTTGGAATATATCAGCTGAAATATCTTGATAAGGTTCCTCAGTATGCCGCTATAAACGAAAGCGTTAATCTTTCGGGAGATCGAAGCCGTGGCTTTGTCAATGCGGTATTGCGTCAATTTATGCGTACTTTTGATAATATAAAACTTCCCGATAAAAATAGTGATATTTTCACTTATTTATCTGTGAAATATAGCATATCTTTATCTCTTACAAAAAAATTCTGCGATATTTTTGGAGCAGAAAAAACTGAGAGCATTTTTATCGCTTTCTCCGAGAAGCCCCCTCTTACAATATGCGTAAACACACTTAAAATCACAAGAGATGAATTGCTTAAAAAGCTTTGCGATACAGGCCTTTCCGCAAAGCTCACAGCACATTCTAAGTTAGGAATCTCCTTAGAATCCGCTTCAATAAGCGAATTGCTCGAAAAATACGAAGGCTGTTTCTTTGTTCAAGACGAAGCCTCTCTGCTATGCGTTGAGGCAACAGACGCAAAACACGGGCAAATTATAATTGATGCCTGCGCTTGCCCTGGCTCAAAAAGCTTTGGCATGGCGATAAATATGGGGAACGACGGAAAAATCCACTCCTTTGATCTCCATGAAAACAAGCTGTCTTTGGTAAATGACAGTGCAAAACATCTCGGTATCAACATTATTAAAACAGCGACAAAAGACAGCCGTGAATTTGATAAATCGCTTGCAAACACCGCAGATAGAGTTCTCTGTGACGTCCCCTGCTCTGGCTATGGTATTATCTCCAAAAAACCTGAAATACGATATAAAAATCTTGAGGAGACAAGCACACTTCGGACCACACAATACAATATTCTTAACACAAACGCAAAATATCTGAAAGCAGGCGGTATATTGGTTTACTCAACCTGTACCCTAATTCCTGAAGAAAATCAGTTAAATATAGATAAATTTCTTGAGGAAAACAGTGATTTCAGCCCCCTTGATTTTTCATTCGACGATATAAAATCAAAAAATGGAATGTTAACTCTACTACCTGACGAACACCATACAGACGGCTTTTTTATAGCGCGGATGATTAAAAAATAATAAAGGATAATATATGCCCACACAACAATCAAAAATTGATTTATATTCACTTCTTCCCGAAGAGCTTACCTCTTTATGCTTGACTTTCGGAGAGCCCCGATACCGTGCAGAACAGATTTTCAGTCAGCTCCAATCTCAAAACAAACTTCTTTCGGAAATGACTAATATCGGCAAGGAAGCAAAAATTAAGCTTAATGAAGTCGCAACAGCTTTTTTACCGCAAGTTAGTAAAAAATTTGTTTCTGCTATTGACGGAACAATCAAATATCTGTTTTTGCTTATCGACGGCAACTGCATTGAAACAGTGCTTATGAAATACAGACACGGCAACACTCTTTGTGTTTCTTCTCAGGTTGGATGCCGTATGGGCTGTACTTTTTGTGCCTCTACAATAGGAGGTAAAGTAAGAGACCTTAGTGCGGGCGAAATAATATCTCAAATCATTGCTGCGGAGCGTGACAGTGGCGAACATATTTCAAATGTTGTTATGATGGGAATTGGTGAACCTCTTGATAATTATGATAATGTATTGAAATTTTTAAAACTCGTCAATAATCCAAAAGGGAAAAATATCGGCTATCGACATATATCCCTCTCAACCTGCGGAGTAGTCGATAAAATATATGAGCTTGCAAAAGAAAACCTCCAAATAACCTTATCCGTTTCCCTTCACGCCTGTGATAATGAGACACGAGATAAGATAATGCCAGTCAACAAAAAATGGAATATAAACGAACTTCTTTGTGCCTGTGCACAATATTACAAATCAACCACACGCAGAATATCATTTGAATATACACTTATAAATAATCAGAATGACAGTATAATTAATGCTCACTCTCTTGCAAAGCTTTTGAACGACAAACTACGGGCAGATGTGAAAATGCCTGTCCATGTAAATCTAATACCAGTTAATGCAGTCAGTGAAACAGGATTTGCACCCCCCTCCGCTGACAAAGTAAATGCTTTTGCCAAAATTCTTGAAAGCCACGGCATATGTGCGACAGTTCGCCGTAAATTAGGCTCCGATATTGATGCTTCATGCGGTCAGCTGAGAAAAGCATATTCGGAACAGAATAAACAGTAAATCACTACAAATAAAGGATAAAACAATGAATTATTACGGACTAAGTGATACAGGAAAAGTCAGAAAGAACAATCAAGATTGCTTTGGTTGTTATCAACTTGCGCAAAACACATTTCTTTTTGCAGTTTGTGACGGAATGGGCGGTTGTGCGGGCGGAGAAATAGCCTGTGCTCTCGCACTTGAAGCTTTTGCGTCTGAAATGAAACGTCTTTGCGTTCCAAACACAGCAAGTGGCACTATTGCCCTTACGGGAAAAGAAACAGAAATAATACTTTCAAGCGCTGTTTCCTTTGCAAACAGCAAAGTTGTATCGGCAGCTGTTGAAAACCGCGAACTTGAGGGCATGGGAACCACAATGGTGGCAACTCTTGTTTTCACAGACGAATCAAGCCTTTACACTTTGAATGTCGGCGACAGCAGAATATATAAAATCACAGAAACTGAAATTGAACAGTTAACAAGTGACCATTCATATGTACAATATCTTGTCGACATAGGAAAAATGACTCCCGAAGAAGCGGAAATAAGCCCTGAAAAGAATAAAATTCTTAAATCCATTGGCTCAAGCTCATATTTGAAAGCTGATATAACATCCTATGAATACAGCAAAGACAATAAAGAGTATATACTTCTCTGTTCAGACGGACTTACTAATATGGTTCAAAATTCAGCAATTCAATCGCTTGTTACCTCCGAACTTACAGTTAAAGAAAAAGTTGAATACCTTATCTCCCTTGCAAATCAAAACGGAGGAACCGACAACATAACAGTTATTCTTGCACAGCTCTGATATCAAAAAAACTTTCAGAAAGGAGCACCGATAAATGGAATATCGTGAGTCCTTTGTTGGGGCGGTCTATAACGACCGATATGAAATAGTCAATGTAATCGGCAAAGGCGGAATGGCTTTTGTACTCGGCGCCATTGACAGATATACAGGTCAAGTTGTGGCAATTAAACAGCTTGATGAAAAAGAACTGTTAGAGCTTGACTGTGATGAAAGACAGGCCGCTATTGACAGGTTTATTAATGAAGCACAGGTTATGAAAAACCTCTCTCACCCTGGAATAGCAAAGGTTTATGAAACCTATTTTTCGGACAAGCTCAAATTTTTTGTTATGGAATACCTTGAAGCAGCAAATCTTGCAGATCAAATGACACATTACAAATCACTAAATATCTATGACACAGTTGATTATGCAATACAGATTTTGTCTGTGCTTGATTATATACATAGAAACAATATCATTCATTGCGATATAAAACCTCACAATATTTTGCTTTTAAATGGTGAGAAAATAAAAATTATAGATTTTGGTATTTCAAAAAGCCTAATTAATGAAAAGGATCAATCGCCCTCCGAAACTGCGGTAGGTACGGTTGACTATATAAGTCCCGAGCAAGCACAAGGCTTGCCCATTGATGGCAGAAGCGACCTATATTCCCTTGGAGACATGTTGTATGAAATGACAACGGGAGAATTACCTTTTATAACCAATATAAGATACAACAATGCAGTAACCGTTGCAAGAATGCAAATAGCAAAGCCACCAAAACCACCTCGCTCACTAAATGCAAATATTCCTGTAGGACTTGAACAAATAATATTAAAAGCAATGGAGAAAAAGCCTGAAAACAGATATTCAAGCGCTCGAGAAATGCTTGATGCAATAATAGCTTTTAGAGAAAACCCGTCAATAACATTTGACTATAATCTTCAATCCGCCGAAAAACAGACAGAAATGAAAACAGAACAGTTGCCAACAAAGCAAACAGGCTACACAACTTATTCTGTGCTTGGAGTGGCAACAGCTTTTATCCTTGTAATGATTATCGCCGTCAGCTTGATATTCGGCAAAATTCTGTCCGAGAGACAAAGCGGAGGGTATCTGATTGAAGTGCCTGAAATTACAGGGTATGAATACAGCGACTCACTGATAAATGCACTTGACCAAGATTATTTTGAAATCAAAACGGTATATGTTCTCAGCGAAAAAAAAGAATATACGGTTGTAAAACAATCACCTCGTGCATATTCAAAACAACAGATAATTCCAGAAAAGCAAAAGTGCGTTATCACAATAACAGTCAATGTCCCATCGTTAAATACAACTATGAAAGATTATTCAGTTCTCAATGCTGAAAATGTTGAAAATCTTTTAAAAACCGCTGGTTATTCGGTGACAGTTACTGAATCATATAGCTCTTTTATACCATTGGGCAAGGTTATAAGCACATACCCCTCAGCGGGAGAAAGCATAAAATACGGCAGCGATGTTACAATCTGTGTTAGCATTGGTTCACTCAAAGTAGAAACAAACAACAATTATTTTTACAGCTTAAATAATATAAATTATTATATTGATGAAAGGAGCTTATTTGGATTATACAACATACGGGAAAATAATCAAAGGGGTCGGCGGTCTTTATACTGTGGCTCTGTCTTCACCGTTTGAATATGAAAACAAAATTATCGAAAAACAGAATGTCCTCTGCCGTGCTAGAGGTTCGTTTAGACACAATGGACAAAAGCCCTATGTAGGTGACAATGTTACAATTTCTTTTGAGCGTGATGTCTGCGAAATACTTACAAATGGCATAAAGGACAAGGAAATAGACGAAAGCGGTGGAGGCGTTGTTATAACAGAGATACATGAACGCAAAAACTCCTTAATCCGCCCGCCACTTGCCAACATTGATTACTTATTTGTATGCATTGCTACAACATCACCTGAGCCGAATCTTATAACATACGATAAACTTATTTCGATAGCTTGTTACAACAAAGTCGAGCCTGTAATAATCTTATGTAAAAGCGACCTTGACCACAAATATGCAAATGAACTGTACGGAATCTACAGTAAAACCCCACACAAATGCTTTATATTAAGTTCAGTTGAACCAGAGAGCTGTAACGAAATATCAGCTTATATAAAAACGGAATTACAACAAAAAACAATAGCTTTTGCAGGCGCATCTGGAGTGGGCAAATCGACCTTACTAAATTTACTTTTTCCTGATCTTTCCCTTTCCACTGCGGAAGTGAGCTACAAAACAGAACGTGGACGCCATACAACCCGCCATGTTGAACTTTATCCAATAACAAAAGACGAAAACAGCGGATATATAGCGGATACTCCCGGTTTCAGTATGCTTGATTTTGACCGCTTTGACTTTTTTACAAAAGAAGATTTACCCTCAACCTTTGCGGAATTTGAACCGTATTTGGGGGAATGTAAATACAAAAAATGCACTCATACAAAAGAGGAAGGGTGCGCAATATTAAACGCTGTCAGAGAAAACAAAATTGCTAAATCACGACATGACAGCTATCTTGATATGTATAATATACTTAAAAACAAAAATACATGGAATTGAGATTGGCGTGAAAAATCATATAACTAATAAAAGAGAGGAGCGTAGCCCATGCAGATTTTTATTATGAATTTGTGCGTGCTACACGCATGGGTATTTATATGAAAGCTTTTATTTACAGCGGAGGTGACATATATGCGGAAAATATCACCGAACACCCAAAATCCGATGACATCACCATTGCAGCTGACAGCGGTTATAAAAACGCCCTAACACTTGGCGAAAATATTCAACTTATTGTCGGAGATATGGATTCACTTGACGAGAACATAGTCCCCGATAAAATAGAAATTATCAGACTGAAACCTGAAAAGGATATGACTGACACGCAGGTTGCTGTCGAGGTTGCTATTGAACGAGGTGCAGATCAGATTATCATAGTCGGTGGAATAGGTTGTCGGCTTGACCATTCATTATCGACCATATCAATTCTTGAGAGCCTTGACCTTCGTCACATTCAAGCATACGTTACAAATGGTAAAAACCGTGTGCATTTTATACGCTCAACAAGTTATCTGTTGCCAAAAAGCAGTTATAAATTCTTTTCACTGCTTGCAACAGATGAGATTATCAAAGGTGTTGATATCGAGGGCGGAAAATATCCACTCAAAAACGCTAAACTAAAACGCAATATGCAGTTTGCCATAAGCAATGAAATAACAGGCAATTGTGCATTGATTTCCGTTAAAAAAGGTGGCATTTATATAATTGAATCCAACGACTGATAAAAGCTCTCACAAGTTAAACGCTTGTGAGAGTTTTTGTGTCAATTTGAAAAGTAATGAATATAATTATAGTAATAAAGATAAATGGAGGTAACTGCAATGATGTGTTCAAGAAAAATGAGAAAATATATCGGTATCTGCACTATTTGCTTTGGTGCAGGCGTTCTGCTTTCTTGCATCTTCCCAGGCTTCATTCTAGCATACATTGAAGCTGTTGCACTGCTTGTTGCAGGCCTCATGCTTGCAAAATAATCACAGAGAAGATTTGTACATTATAGAAAGGTGAGCTTATCATATGAAAATAATAATTATTAAATCACCAAATTTTCTTGCACCAATATTAAAGCGCTTTTTTGGTATCAAAAAAAAGAAATGATTGATTTTGCAGACCGCGAGTGAATCTTCATAGACAAACAAAGCCCCCACCAAAGGGGCCTTGTCTTTTATCATGAAACAAAATACAACCGCACCAAGCCAAATGGCATGATGCGGTTTTTGTTTGATTACGATTTATCTGCGTTGTTAATGTCGGAGTTTTGATGTTCATTCGGCTGTTGAGACTCACGCATTTCAGCTTCATGCTGTGCGCGTTGCTTATCAGCTTTTTCTCTCTCTTCATTTTCCAACTTACGCTTAATTTTCTTTTCCTCAAGCATGGTTTCAAGCTCTTCAATTGTCGGGGTACCTTCCATAATAGCTTTGAACTGATCACCATCCAAGATTTCATTTTTAAGCAAATATTCAGCAATTATATCAAGCTTGCTAATATTTTCTCTTATAAGTTTGAGCGCCAACTGATATGCCTCGTCGATAATTGCATGAATTTCCACATCAATCTTTGCAGCACTCTGTTCCGAATAATCGGGGGTGCTTGAAAAATCTCTACCAAGGAATATTTCAGTTTGATCATTTCCGAATGATACTGGACCGAGAACATCGCTCATACCGAGCTTTGTAACCATCTGTTTTGCTGTGGCAGTAGCACGTTGAATATCATTAGATGCCCCACCAGATATATCATTAAACACCACTTGTTCAGCGGCACGACCGCCAAGATACATTGTAATGGTTTCTTTGAGTCCCTGTTTATATACACTATATTTATCCTCAGAAGGAGGATTAAGCGTATATCCAAGTGCGCTTCCGCTTGGAATAATCGAAATTTGATGAACAGGATCAAGCGTTGGGAGCAGATATGCAATAACTGCATGGCCAGCCTCGTGATAAGCTGTTTTCTTTCTGTCTTCAGCATTGATTTTCATTGACTTTTTCTGAGGTCCCGTTATAAGTTTGATAAACGAATCCTCAACATCATCCATACTGATGAGACTCTTTTTACGACGAGCCGCAAGTAAAGCCGCCTCATTAAGCAAGTTTGCAAGATCAGCACCTGTAAAACCAACTGTTGTCTTAGCAATCTTTTCAAAATCAACATCCGTACTAAACGGTTTGTTTCTACCATGAACCTTGAGAATTTCTTCACGTCCTCTGATATCTGGATAACCAACTGTAATTTGTCTATCAAAACGTCCCGGACGAAGCAATGCTGGGTCAAGTATATCACGTCTGTTTGTAGCAGCGATAACTATTATTCCGTCATGAGAACCGAAACCGTCCATTTCAACGAGCAACTGATTAAGAGTCTGTTCTCTTTCATCATGTCCTCCGCCAAGTCCTGCGCCTCTGTGACGTCCAACAGCATCAATTTCATCAATAAATATTATGCTTGCTGGAGCTTTTCTTGCATGCTCAAATAAATCACGCACACGAGATGCGCCGACACCAACATACATCTCAACAAAATCAGAACCGGATATCGACAAAAATGGAACGTTAGCCTCACCTGCAACAGCTTTTGCAAGCAAAGTTTTACCTGTACCGGGAGGGCCCACAAGGAGTACACCATGTGGTATTTTAGCACCGAGTTTTGTATATTTTGCAGGATCTTTCAAGAAATCAACAACTTCCTGAAGTTCTTCTTTCTCTTCATCAGCGCCAGCTACATCCTTAAACATAACCTTGTTTTTATCGTTTAAAGGAATCTTTACCCTTGCCTTACCAAAATTGTTTATCTTACTTCCTTTTCCGCCTGCCGCTTGATTCATCATATAAAACCAAAGCAAAACAAACAGAATAATCAGTACTAAATATGGTAAAAACGATACCCAAATAGGTAATTCAGTTTCTGGCTCATAATCATATCCTGTAATATTGGTGTTAGGGTCTTGAAGATAAATACTTATATCTTCTCTCAAATACTCAAGGTCCTTAAGCTGATATGATATAGTCGTAGTAGTATCACTATCAGCATTTTCCTTTATCACCATTGTCAACAAATTTGTATCGTCAACATTATATTCTATAACTTTATTTTCCTTAAAATACTCAAGAACATCCGAATAAGTAATCGGCTCCTGTGTATTCATCAACTTAAAAAGTTGTATGCCTACAAATCCGATGACCAAAATGAGCATAATATATATCAGGAAAATTTTCACATTTTTCTTCATTAAAAGCTATCCTTCCTTTCAGCAGGCTTGCTGAGAAATAGTTACAAACCTGTCGCCATTGATGATATTTATATTATTATTTACTGTAAACAGACGGATTAAGTATCCCTATAAACGGTAAATTACGATATTTTTCATTATAATCCAATCCGAAACCAACAACAAACTCATCGGGAATCACCTGGCCCACATAATCGGGAGTGAAATCCACTTCTCTGCGTGAGGGTTTATCAAGCAATGTGCATGTTTTAACGCTGTTAGCGCCTTTAAGCTTAAGATATTTTGTAAGATATTCAAGTGTTTTACCGCTGTCAACTATATCCTCAATAATTATAATATCAACATCGGCAAGGTCGGGACGATACAAATCAAGCAGAATATTTACTTTGCCTGAATTTATCATTCCACTGCCATAAGAAGATACTTTCATAAAGTCAATTTCAACATCACGGCTTAATTTTTTCATAAGCTCTCCCATGAAAACCACAGAACCTTTAAGTATGCACAAAAGCAATAACTTTTTTTCATTGTTTGTATAATCATTATCAATTTGCAATGCAATTTGTTGTACTAATCTGTCAAGCTCCGCTTCACCAATCAAAACGGACTTTATATCCTTATTCATAATTTTTTCTGTGTCCTTCCTTACAAATGGTTTTCCTTTTTTGCAAAATCCATAATCTCACACAATAACTATCTTTATCTTTGAGGTCACTTAACCTTTTATCGCAAACGCCAACAAAGGGTGCCCACAAAATTTCATTATCGGTACAAAGTAATGGAATACTATCACGTATCTCTATGGGAACATTATATTCGCAAAAAAGTTTTTTTATTTTTTTGTGCATTGAATTAATACAAATAACATCACCAGCACATCTATTTCTTAGAAACAATATATCTTCTATGTTACCAAAATTAATATACGTAGTTATATCCAATTTGTAAATATTCTTATCTATAATACCTATTTTATTAAAATTGTTATTGCCACAGCAGAATTCAACCGCAAAATTTCCTATATAATAAATTTTTGATAAATCAGTTACCTTTATATTATAATCCTGTTTTGCGTTTTTATTGCAAGAATATTCAAAACAAAATTTTCTATTAAGATTAACTGCTTTAACGTCATTAGGCAAATCTACTGAAAAATGTGGTTTTCCCGAATAAATCTGCTCTGTAATTGCTTGCAAATGAGTATATTCCAAAGCATCTCCACATAACATTTTATACATTTGAGAAATAATTGCCATGAGCAATGCCTCATCTGTTTTATTCAACAATTCAGAACTAATTTTTCCATCAACCAAATTAGCTTTTATAAAATCAATCGCAGCTTTATCAATAAAATCCGCATTTTTTCTCATTATTTCGCAAAATCTTGTGATATTGCTTCCAACATAAGGGTTACACTGGCGCAATAGCGGAACAATTTTTGCTCTTATAAAATTACGGCTATATTCAGTTTGTTCATTAGTGCTATCGATTACAAATTCTATCTTGTGTGAATTACAGTATTTGATAATATTAGCTTTTTCAATATTTAACAGCGGGCGTATCAGCATACCTTTTCCAAAAGGTCTTGACGGAGGAATCCCACTTGCACCATGAATTCCAGCTCCTCTCATAATATTGAAAAGCAAAGTTTCCATATTATCATCCGCATTATGAGCCGTTGCAATAATTCTAATACCTTTTTCTCTCATTATTTTATCAAAAAAGTCGTATCTTACATCTCTCGCACAAAGCTCCAAGCTCTTTTTTTGTAATTTAGCAAGTTTTGGGACATCAACAGACACCTCAAAAAATTCAACATTTTTTTGCAAACAAAGCCTGCGACAAAATTCAAGATCCCGCAAAGCTTCGTCTCCTCTGATACCATGTTCTACATGAGCCGCATATAAAGGTGCTCCTGTCTTCTCACGAAATTTTACAAGCATTTCAAGCAACAATGAAGAGTCAGCTCCGCCTGAAAGCCCCAACAAAATGCCTTCGTCGATAGGCATACCCGACAGCAAGTGTGGCTCTATAAAATTTTCTATATACCCCAAACAGGATTTGTTCTCACACATAAAAATCCCCCGATAAATTTATCAGTTCGGTTCTCCAATATCCTCATTTGCCAATGTTCTGAACTTGGTGAACTGCTTAACCCAGCCCATTTTAACCGTACCTGTTGCGCCATGACGGTTCTTGACTATAATTACCTCCGCTATGTTCCCAGCTTCAATAGGTTGGTCAGCAAGGTCAGCATCATTTTTATAATACTCATCTCT
>Ga0172378_10002124_pt1 | contig 18458 bp, 19 predicted proteins | sample GrowelOW332metaG_FD_119755 | JGI IMG/M metagenome (GOLD analysis project Ga0172378, IMG submission 119755) | Groundwater microbial communities from an aquifer near a municipal landfill in Southern Ontario, Canada - Pumphouse #3_1 metaG | ecosystem: Environmental > Aquatic > Deep subsurface >... | reverse complement strand
TAAAATCTATGGAATTGACAAATATGCAAGCGAACGAAGTTATAACTATTAATTCTAAAACTTGTGTTTTAAGTTCAAATCTAAGGACAAATATTTTAGGGAATTTTTCGTATGTCAATTTTATGCGTTTTTCTAAAGGATTGCACTCGTTATTAGTTACGGGGAATGTAGCAGAATTGAAAATAACTTATCAGAATGGACGTAAGTTTGGAAGTTAAAGATAAATTAAAATGGAAGTGATTAAATGTTAATTACTGAATTTGTGGATGTAAGAATTACTGGTGGGAACATAAAGCATTATAGAAATTTGGGATATGAAGAAAAATACGGGTCTTTTATAACAATTCCAGTAGAATATTTACAAAAAAGTAGCAAGATTAAAGTAGAAGTTGAATGTGATTATTGCGGAAAGCATATATTTAAAACGTATCAACAATATTTAATAGGTAGAGAAACTATTCCTAAAGATACATGTAAAAAATGTTCAAAATTAAAAGTCAAAGATGTTTGTTTAGAAAAATATAATGTAGAAAATGTTATGCAGGTTAATGAATATAAAGAGAATTTAAAAAGCGCTATGTTAAATAAATATGGAGTAGAAAGTCCAATGCATGTTCCTGAGTTTAAAAATAAAGTCATAGAAACATGCATAGAAAAATATGGTACTTCTAGCCCATCTAGCAATGAAGAAGTAAAAGAAAAAACAAGACAAACATGCTTACAAAAATATGGATATGATTCATATAGTAAAACAGAGGATTATAAATTAGCTATGTCTAATTTTTGGAATAATCTATCTGAAACAAAAATGAGCGATGTTAAAAATAAACGCAGAAAAACAATTATAGATAGATATGGCGTTGAAAATTTAATGGACTTTTCTGAATTCAAAGAAAAACAAAAACAAACTATGTTAGATAAATACGGGGTAGAATATCCTTCTCAAATGGAAAATCACATTATCAAAATACGTGAATATTGGGACAATTTATCATTTGATGAATTAAAAGAAATAACAGATAAAAGAGAAATTACAATGTTAGAGAAATATGGTACAAGTAACCCGTTATCAGTTCCATCCATTAAAAAAAAATATATTGCTACTTGTTTAGAAAATTATGGTGTTGAAAGCCCTATGCAATCAAAAGAAGTAAGAGATAAATTTTGTGAAACTTTTGAGAATAAATATGGGGTTAAATATCCGTTGCAATTTGACGAATTTAAAGAAAAATTTAAAAATACATGTATTGCTAGATATGGAGTTTGTACTTATTTATTGTTACCTGAAGTTAGAGAAAAGGCTATTAATTCATATATAGAAATTAATGGAATACCAACTTCTAAGCCACAATTAGAAATTTATAATATATTATCAATGTGGTATAAAAACAATATTACTTTAAATTATAAATACAGTTATTATTTTCTTGATGTTGCTCTAACATTAAACGAATTAAAAATAGATATTGAATACGATGGATGGTATTGGCACAAAGACAAGACAGAAAAAGATAATCAAAGAAATATTTTTTTAATTAATAATAATTGGAAAGTTTTACGCATTAAATCAAGATACGATTTACCAACAATAGAAGAGTTAAAAAATAAATTAAATATATTAATTAATACTGAAGAAAAATATCAAGAAATAATATTGGATGATTGGGGAGACAAGGAGGTTGCTGTTTAATGGATTTATCTCAATTAATTAAATTAAAAAATAAAAATCTAATACTAGAGAATCCTAACGGTGATCCTCTTGGTATTATTCAAGCACGAGATATAACTTTATCGCCAAGATTTAATAGTATAGGCTCAATTACTTTTACTTGCGACCGTTCAAATTGTGAAAGCTTTGACCTTATTACAACAGGGCGAACGATTTTGTTGCAAGATGTCGGTCGCTATATTATCGAAAGTCCAACAGAAACCTCTAATGGATTATCTGATAGTAAAACATTAACTTGCAGAAGTTTTGAATATGATATAAATAGGAAAACTATTCCTTATTTGAGTGGTACTTATAAATTTTATTCAATGAATCCAGATGACGATACTATTCTAAAACGTATATTTTCCTATTTACCAAATTGGACATTAGAATATGTCGATTCTAGTCTTTGGAATCTGTACAGGACATTTGACCTTATTGATAGACCATTACTACAAGCGTGTCAAGAAGATTTTTCAAATGCTTTCGAGTGTGTGTTCGTTTACAATACGTTGACCTCTACTATTAGAATTATTAGTTATGAAGATGTAATAAAAAGTAGCGACATCTATTTATCATTTGATAATTTAGTTAAAACCTTAGAAATATCCGAACAAACAGATGAAATTATAACATCATTATCTGTATTTGGTGGAAATTCGCTTTCTATAAATTTAGTAAATCCACTTGGTGATACAATTTATGACTTTTCGTATTTTACAGACACCGTAGTCAATGGTGTTAAATTTATGTCTGATAATCTTATAGATGCAATCAACACGTGGGAAGCATTAGTTGAAAATTATCAAACATCATATTCTAATTATTTAACACAAAGAAAAACAAAAATATCAGAGAGAGTTGTATTAGAAACTAATTTAGTTACATTAAAAGGTGAATTAAAATCTTTAATAGTAGTTAGAGATGCACTTTTGGAAAGTGGACAAAGTGCTGTAATAGCTAATTCAAGTGTAATTTCAAAACAAAATGAAATAAATAATACAGAAGCAAGTATTGTAAGTAAAAAAAATGAAATAGAAACAATAGAAAATAGTATTAAAACTATACAAAATTCTGTATCAATAAATAATAATTTTACCGTGAATCAAATTAAAGAATTAGATAGGTTTATATATAACCAATCAGTTACAGATGATAACTTTGTAATTGGAGAAAACGACAAAGATGACATAATTCAACAAACTGCACAAGATTTATATGATAAATACAAAAAACTATTATCAAAAAATAAAGATTTAAAGTATGAATTTTCTATAGATTTACAAAACTTTATTACGGAATCTCAATATAAATTATTTACTTCTCAATTAAAATGGGGAGTTGAAGTTACTTTAAAAAATTCAAAAGGTGGATTAAGTTATCCAATTCTTTTGGGGCTAGATATACCATTAGATGATAAAGATTCAGATGTTCAATTTTTATTTAGCACAAGCATGAGATTAAAAAATGCAAATGAAGAATATAATGACTATTTAGCAAATACAGTAAACAATACTATAAACAAAGTTAAGGGGTCAAATCTTTCGTGGGGAAGTTTTGTTAATTCTGGTTCAAAGAGTAAATTATCCGAATTATTCGATGTTGGATTAAATTTAGACAATCAAGATATAAAATCAGCAACTAACCAATCTATGGTTATAGATAGTACAGGATTATTAGGCAGAAAAGCAAAATCAGAAGGAATATATGAAGATGAACAAATAAAACTTACTAACAATAAGTTAGCTTTCACAATGGACAACTGGAACACACTTTCTACAGTTTTGGGTTATATTTTTGCACCTGATGGTACTCGAAATTTTGGTTTGAATGCGTCAATAATAATGGGCAAGCTTGGAAAATTCGTACAATTAGAAGCTAATCAGGTATTTGTTGGTGATAGTGACTTAGTAGAATACATTGATGATTTAGATTTTGGTAGCGACAAATACGTAGAAAAAGACAAACTCTATAACATGACAAAAATAAGTACCGAAGGTGGTATTCAAGTATTTGACATAAACGGCAAAGAAAGAGTTCAAATCGGTAACTATACCGTTGGAAAATACGGCATAGAAATAAAAGATAAAAGTGGTTCAACTACTGTACTTGATGAATCTGGAATATTGCAAACTTGGCAAGAAGCAAATGTAGATAACGTTGATGGTGATAATCCATTAAAACTCTTTGTATATCTTCCAGAATATACAAACGTAGTAAATAAAGCAATATTAAGATTTAAGCGAGAAAAATTCAGAGCATATTCTAAATCGATAGAAAGTGGAGGGGCTATTGTTGATTCTTCAACTGCTGATGAAATTACCGTTGGAGTAGTAGGGCTTGCTATAGATGTTGATGAACAAATGGTTAATACATCTTGGGAATTAAGTGGAGAAAATAACCATGCTCATCAATTCATGAAAACTATCCACCATAAACACGAAATAGAAATTGATCCGCATAGTCACACTATCGATATTCCAGATCATACTCACGGTATCGAATATGGTATATATGAAAGCACCATGCCTACAAATATAAAAGTTTACATAAATGGTGTTGATTATTCATCATATTTAGGAGCGACAGGTGGTTATTTTAATGTAGATAAACCAGAACTTGACATTACATCTTTATTAGAAATAGGAACGTGGAATGAAATTGCATTATATAGTTCAAGTTTAGGGCGTATAGATGCAAGTGTGTTTATTCAAGCTTTTGTTCAAACAGTTAGAAAAAGTATTATCACAGACAAATATTTTGTATCAAATTCAGAAATTGGTCGGGCTAACTTCTTAGGCAGAACATCTTCTGTTCTTATAAGAACTGATTTTACAAAACCAGCTCAAGGGATGTATAGATTCTCTTTGGAAGGTAGTAAAGGATTTTTATACTATACAGATTTGAACACAAAAGTCACAAGTATATTACCAAGATATGAAGTTTCAAATATAAAAAGTCTATCTTTAGCAGTAGACGGTAGATGGATTCATAATGTTGATAAAGATGGCTATTCGCTTAGAACTGATAGTGAACCATATATGTTTTGGGTTGATACTACTAATAGTTTATATGTAAAGAAATTAAATTCAACTCAAGAACCTTTGTTGCTTGCTGAAAATGTTGTTTATGTTTCATCTATTAGAGCTTGGAAAAATATGAATTTGACTGCTAATGACCACGGTATTCTTGCTGTATATATTAAGTCAGATGGTCTTGTGTATTATCGTAATTATGCAGAACAATCACTTGATATGTTTAGTTGGGAAACAGAAAGACAAATTACTGAATTTACAGGAACGGCAGTTAGAGTTAATTTATTTAATACTAATGATTATCGTACTGGAATTTTTATCGAAGATAGTAACGGAAATAATAAATATTTATTAACAAGTAGAAACTGGGCTGGTATGGCAATTGGTTCTGAATATATTCAAGCTAAAGTAGAAGGGATTATTGATTTTGTGCCTATAGAGAAGATACCAATATATAACACGGAATATATTTCTGCAAGTGTTAGTGGTAAAATAGCATTTCTATATGCAATGGCTGACAATGATTTTAGGAGTGCTGAAAACTTTGATATCACAATGTTAAGCGAAGAAAATAAGGAATATCAAAATTGGGGATTTAGGCTAAGGATTAAAACCGACCACGATATGACAGTGGTAGACTATGCAGATTTTAACCTTGTTGATAGCAACAGTACGACCTTTGCCGTAACTGGAATTACCAAGACTGGCAAGAGAGAGTACGAATTCACCACAGTAGACTTTAATAATGCAGTAGGAAATCTAACACTTTCATTTACTACAGGCAATACAAAAGGTGAGATAGGACAAGATATGGATTCATTTAGTATAACATTTCCACCTACAAATTTAGTGCCAACATTTATACCATTACCAGAAGTGGAGGTGATTTGGAATGAGTAAAGCAGAAGGGCAGAATATAGGGATTAAATTTACACTACCAGTTAATAATTTACCTCTAGCGAATATTGTCGCAGCTAACAGTGCTTATTCAGTACCAACTGGAACAGTCACTTACAGTAACCAATATTCAACCACATACTCAGCATCTAAGGCATTTGATAATAGTACATCAACATATTGGGACACTCGAATAACGTTACCACAATGGAACATGATAGAGTTGGCAGAGACAAGGCTAATAGCGGGGTTTAGAATGTATAGTGGTTCAAGTTATAGACCTAACTCAGTTGATTTATATGGCAGTAATGATGGAGTGAATTTTGACTTAATAATTCAGACCATAAATACAAATACAACAGGGTGGAAAGAATATACTTTTGAAGCTACAATGTCTTATAAATACTATAAATGGGTAGTTAATAGTACCTATACATCTGGTAGAGTTTATATATATGAGTTACAGTTATTATTTGCAACAGTAATTCCTAAGAGCGGAAATGAAAGTGCTTTTACAGTATTAGGACAAGAGTATACATGGTTTGATGGTGCTGATAATAACGGTGCGTTAGTAAATAAAGTTTATACCATTAAGACAGTCCAAACACATCCAACAGAACCTAATTCAATTCAATTAATAATGCTTAATGAAATAAGAAATGCACAAGGAGACATAACAATATCCTATAATCAAGCATTAGGAACATTGGCAGGGACAGGTGGAGTAATAGCAAGCTTTACAAAAACTTTTACACCTGAAGATTTAATAGAAGGTTTAACAACAACGGGCGGAGCAATAGGAATGCATGAGCATATAAAGGCAAGCGTTGACGGTATTATTGATTTAATATATATAACCAAGTTATCAGCGTATACACCAATAGAGTATGTCAAAGCAAGTATTGGCGGAAAAATTCAGTTTATAAATGTTGATGACATTAATCCATAGAGAGGTGATAAAATGGATATGAAATTACCGATTAAAATACACAATAAATTTGAAATAGAAATAAAAGATACCATAACAGGGAAAATAGTACAAAAAGGATATGCCGAAAATATAGTTTTAGATAATTATTTTACAGCATCAAATATAATAAGTGATGCAAGTAGTGATTATTTTGGGTATAGCATAGCATTTGGTAGAGGCACAGGCATTTTGAGTGCTACAAGAACAACTTTGTTTGATAGGATTGCAACATTGCAATCTACACAGGTTGAGAAAGTTATAAATCAACCACCATTAGCTAGTTATGCTACTAAATCAATAGTGCTTTCTTCATCTTTATATGTTGGTGAAAGTATAACAGAAGTTGGAGTTGCTGCTAGTACAGGTTCAAGTATTATTTACACTCACGCATTGATTAAAGATAGTGAAGGCAACCCATTAGTTTTAGAACCAAAAACAAATACTCAAGAAATAACAATATTCTCAACAGTATATTTCCAACCAATTTTTGAATCTGGAATTACTTTATCAATACGAAATAACAAAAATGCTTTAGTAGACGGCTTTACAGGGTGGGATTTCACTCAATTAAAAGGTAGCGGAAGTAACACTATGCCAAGTGTTTTTATAAATAATTCATCATCCGCAGTGATAAATCCTTCGAAAATTGGGAATAGTGGTACAGGAAAATTTATAATCACTGGGACAAAACGAATTGAAACAGGTATCGGAAATGGTAAAATAAAAATCATTGAATTAAAACCAAATTTACCTACAAACTATGATGCTAATGTATTGGTATTTGATATTGAAACAATGGCACAAAATAATTCTACAATATGGAGCGGATATGAATTCTTTAAAACATCTGTTGGAGTTGGGACAGGAAGTCAAATGATATTTAATTTAACTTGGAATGAAGTTTGGATGGAAAAACCAAAAGCAGTGTATATTGATGGTGTATTGCAAAGTAGCGGTTTCACATTTAATGAGGTAAATATAACCTTTGACAATCCTCCTTCTAACGAAGCAGTAATAACCGCAGATTATTGGGTTAAATATATACCAAAAGATACAGACCATGTTTTAGATTTGAATTTTGAAATTATATATAGTGAAGGGAGTGCAAGTTAATATTGAATATAATGTTACAAGGCAAGATTAATTGTGAATGTGGAAATGAATTTTATTTTCAAAGTATAAGAAAAGAAATCCCTTGCATGAAGTGTGGTAAAATGCACAAAAACGAAGGTGACACATTCGAGGATATAGAGGAGAAAATAGAAGATGTTGAAATTGAAGAAATTACAGAATAGAAAAGGATTCACATTAATCGAATTAGTAGTAGTTATTGCTATACTTGGAATATTACTTTTATGTATCATACCTATCGTTGGAAATGCAAAAGAAAAAGCAGAAGAAACAGCTTTTGATATGACAAGGAAAAGATTACATGATGCAGCAGTAATGTTTACAATAGATTTCCCACACACAGAAGCAGTTTGGGCTTCTCATGAAGGTGGAACAAAAGCTATTAAAGATAAAAAAATAACTGAAGGTAATTTACATGAAGCATGGTATTTGTATTTAAATGAATATCCGAAAAATCCTGTTGACGAAAACGTAGATTTTACTGTTAACATTCATGCAGATGGAGAAATAGAAATATTCCCCGAAAATCCTTAAAGAAGGTGGTAAAATGCAATTAGATTTTGAAATACAAAAAGAAGTTGTTAGTGGAAGTTATAATTATTTAATGCATTTTTGGGATAACCAAGTTCAATTATTCTATATCAAAAATGGAGAAATATACTCAAAAATAGGTAAACTTGAACTTGGAGATTGGGATAAAGTAGAATGGGTTAGAGAACGTAAATTATTTGAAAATATTACAGATGTGGTAGAATTACAAGTATTATCCGTATATCAAAATTTAATAGTTGGAATTTACAGAAGAACGGATAATAAAGTATATATGTTCGATTACGAATATTGATTTACTTTTTATAAAATTAAATTAAAAAATGTATTGACAAATTATAACAATAGTGGTATATTAATAGTGTGAATTAAATTAAAAAGGGAGATGGGGGTATGTTTAATACAAAGTTTGAATATGGGGTATTCTATGTTTGTTTGGTTATAATTTGTATCTGTACATTGAGAGTTTGGTATTATTTAGCATTATAAAAATAAATTAAAAAGTAAAGGAGAATAGTTATGAATTATTCTATTAATAAAGTTTTTAAGAATATAATAAATTTAATAATTATTCTCATTGGTGTTATGAGTATATTTGACTTATATTTTACTTTACAATGGATAGCAGATAATCCTTATATGGAAGCGAATCCACTTATGAGAAGTTTATGGTTTATAAACCCAATAATGTTCATTTTATTTAAACTATCCATTACTATTATATTTTGTTTATTGGCTTTTAAATTAAAAAATAATAAATTAATGAAAGTATTAATATGGCTACCATTTTTTAGCTATATTATAGTAATGTGTTTACATTATAAATATATGTAATAAAAGTCTATTCTAAATAACCTAATAAAAGTCACATTTTAATTTATATTTATCCCCTACCAAAAAATTAAATTAAAAAATAATCACAATCTTGCTGAATAGATTAAAAACGATATACACTTCTATTCCGATTGGCAAAATTTTTGTGAAAAATAAGTTGTTAATAATTAAACAATTACCTTAAAATAGACTAATTTTTGATATTTTAAATTTAAAGTTAGTCTATTATTGTGTGAAAAGTTAAATAAATGTTGGAATGTCAACAAAATTTAGAAATCTTAGTAAGAAAAGTTTATCTCGCAAAACTTTAATTTTGCGACAAAAGTGCTGATTTTACCGAGGTTTTCTCAATATTACAAAAACAAACGTAATATAATGTATATTTTAGCAACACAATAAAATAAATTAAAAAGGAGTGAAAAAAATGAAAGTAGAAACTATTAACGAACAAAATTATATAAATACTTTTCCTAATAATCCAAACGGAAAGAAGTTTACATACTTAGATAAAACTGATTATGCTTACAAAAGTAATAATATATTCCCTATTCAAAAAGAATTAGTTGAAGAAGTATTAAATGATATAAGTATTAATTTGTCAAAATTAGACGTTCCTATATTCGTAATTCCAGATCAATTAATGATGTTTAATCTTAAACGTAATAATTATGATGGAACTACATATCAAGGAAGGGCGTATGAATCTCATATTATTTTAGGTGGAAGAACCATAAAACCAACTAAAGAAAATATAGGTTGTGTGGTTATACATGAAATTGGTCATATTTTAATGTATAAAGCATTAAATTGTACTTGGGACACTTGCGATAAGGTGTTAAAAGAATATAAAAAATTAAGAGGGATACCTAATAAATATACCAATAAAAATAATTCTAATTGGTACACTAGACCAGCAGAAATATTTGCAGAGGATTTTAGATATTTATTTGGTGCTGATTATATGTTGATTGATCCGTATGATGTAAGTTCAGATTTTAAAATAATGTATGGTGAAAATAATAAATTTGCCCCAACAGATGAAATTAAACAATATATGATTAAATTATTAAATGACTTTAATAATTAATTTTAGACAGTATTTATGCTGTCTTTTTTAGTGTAAAGGAAGTGAAAAGATGAAAAAAGTTAGAATTGATTCAGGACATTTTAAAGGTAACGCAAACAAAGGTCAAACTGGATATTATGAATATGAAGGTGTTTGGAAAATATCTACATATTTAAAAACAATACTTGCATCAAAAGGTATACAAGTTGATTTTACGCACGAATATGAGAAAGATTTAGATTTGTATAAACGTGGTCAATTAGCTGAAGGGTATGATGTATTTATTTCCGAACACACAAATGCTTGTGACCAACAAACTCAAGGTGTAGAAGTTTTTTATGATTACTTAAAAACTACTGATAAAGAATTTGCTGATAAATTATCATTAGAAGTTTCTAAGGTAATGAACAATCCAAATAGGGATTCAAATATAAGAACTTTTGTCGGCACTGATAGTAAAACTTATAATTATTATGGTGTAATTCGTGGAGCTGCTGCAACAAACTGTCCACATATATTTTTAATTGAAAGTGGATATCATGATAATTTAATAGATGAAGCATTTTTAAAAGTGGACGAAAATTTAAAGAAAATAGCACAAGCTCAAGCTAATGTTATTTGTGAATTATTAGGAGTTGTAGATAATGTGGAATTTGATAAAGCTAAACAAACTATAAGAGAAAAAGCAAAATTAGAAGATACAACTATGAAATATCTTACTGATTATACATATGCAGAACCAATGATTATTAGTTTGGCAAAAGCTATAAATGGTGAAGTTATTGGAACACCAGTTGTTGAACAACCTAAACCAATTGAAGTTAAGCCAATTAAAAAAGTAATTTATACTGTCACTCCTAATCAAACACATTTATTGCAGGGAAATGTTAAAGATTTTGGTGTAAAAATAGTTAATAAAAGTAACAAATCAATAGAAGAATCTAACGTAACTAATGGATCTTTTTTCTGGTATTTAGATACAGCTAAATCACAAACATATTCAACTTCAATCTTTATTCAGAATGGTAACATAATTCAAGGAACGGCTAATCACTATTATGATTTTGGCTGTCCTCAAAATGTATTTATAATTTACAACGATAATAAAATTGAAATGAAAAAAGTATATTTTGCTGACCAATTAGATTATAAAAATATTCGATTTGCAATGGGTGGAGTTGGAATCCGAGACACTAGTAATCCTAATTTTAAATATGATCCAGCATCTGAAGGATTTAAATGGGGATACAACAAACAAACAAAATCATACGTAAGTTATGCTGATGTTTTAAGAAAAACTAATAAAATTGTAATAGGATACAATATTGCTGAAGATAAATTGTATATACTTGTTCGCCCTAATATTATTCATAGTAGTGCAATTGGTTATGATTTATTAGATTTAGTAAAAGATTGTAAATTTGATATTGCTTGTTCATATGATGGTGGAGGATCAGTTTTTTTAAATAATGAAACAGATATGGTTTTTTACGGAGATGGCAGAAGAATTTTTTCCATAATTGGCTGGTTTTAAATTAAATTAAAAGGAGATATAAAAGATGGACATTTTACAATATATAGATATACAAATAGTAAGAATAGCTTGTGGACTTATACTTTTAATGATATCCAACATATTCTTGGGTTCTATTGAAGCATGGTTAAATGGACAGTTTGATAAAAAGAAATTATTACAAGGTGTTATTAAAGCATTTGTTGTAGCAATTAGTATGTGCTTAGTATACATAGCTGGACTTTTAAATACAGAAGTAATTACAATTGATATTAACGGAGAAGTTGTTAATTTAATAACTGGTGTTAATTTGATACTTACAGGTGGAGCGATTTGGTATGCAAAAGAAGTATTTATTAAACTTGCTACTTTTATTAAAGGGAAAATAGATATTGGTGAAGGAAAATGATATTAAAAAAGGGGCAGTCACCTATCGAATAACTTTCTGCCCCTTAAAACTCTGATGAGTTTTGTTAATTATATCATAAAATTTGAAACACATCAAGTAAAAAAAAGATGATAACAGAAAAATTCAAATTTATGAGGTAGAAAATGGAAAATGAAAGCAAAATTGTTGAACGTGTTGTTAAATTGGAGACCATATCAGAACAACACGACAAAGATATAGTAGACTTAAAAGATACCCAACGCATGATGTACGAGATGAACGGCAATATAAAATTGTTAGTTGAAAAAATAGGAAACACAAATGAAGAAATATGTGGAATTAAAAGCGATATTGGTAGTTTGAGAACAGATATGAATGATGTTAAAACTAAAGCTGATAAAAAAGATGCTCAAAAATGGGACAAATTAATTTGGATTATAATTGGAGCAGTAGTTATGGCAGTATTAGGAATGGCATTTAAACAGATAGGATTAATTTAAAAGGGCGTGGAAAGATTTGGCTAACGAATTAGTTGGTATTTATTGTATTATTAATAGAGTAAACAATAAAATGTATATTGGTCAATCTAATAATATTAAAAAAAGATGGGCTTCTCATATAAATACTTTAAATAATAAAACCCATCACAATAAATATCTGCAAAATGCTTGGAACAAATATGGCAAAAAAAATTTTGAATTTAAAATATTAATATCATGTTTGGAAAGCGAACTAAATGATAAAGAAATAAATTACATTAAAAAATACAATACTTTTATTAATGGATATAATCAAACTCTTGGTGGAGATGGAATGCGTGGTTTAAAACCTAGTGAATCACATAAAAGAAAAATAAGTGAATCATGTAAAGGCAGAAAACAAAGTGAAAATAATAAAAGAGCTTTAAAAATAGCTAATACAGGATCAAATAATTATCTTGCTAAAAGTGTTCTTTGTGATGATTACATATTTGAAACTATTACTCAATGTGCTGATTTTTACGATTTAAAATGGTCTACTCTTACTCAATGGCTAAATGGTAAAAGAGGTATGCCTATAGAGTGGTACAACCGAGGGTTAAGGTTTTACAATAATGATGATAATAGGTTTGTACAATATCGTTTAGTAAAAACAAGAAAAATCATCTGTGATGGCATCTTATATAATTCCATATCTGAATGTGCTAGACAATATAACATCCCGAATAAAACCATGACTAATTGGTTAAAGGGTAAATGTAATATGCGTAATGATTTTATAGATTTGGGTTTAGATTATTATAAGGAGTGTGCATAAAATGGCTAATTTAGAGAGAAGTCATCGTATTTGTATAGGTACGGAAGTTACAGATGAAATGCTTAATCAAGATAATTTAAAACTCCTACAAAAATATGAACGTGATATGCAAATGCGTGAATTATCACCCAAATCAATATATAGTTACATATGTGATATAAAAGCATGGTTTAGATATTTATACTTAGAACAATTCAATCCAAGTGTAGTTGATTTAACAGAAGATGATATTGAAGAACATATATTTTACTGTAAAAAACAAGGGAATAATACAGAGCGAACTAAAAGAAGAATGGCTAGTTTAAGTGCATTTTATAAGTTTTTAAGAAAGAAAAAGTTAATAAAAGATAATCCAATGGAATTTATAGATAGACCTAAAAAGGGATTACCAGTTGTCGTACAAACTTTTTTAACAGAAGAACAGGTAAAATTGATGCGTGAAAAGCTTGATGAAAATGATGATTTACAACTAAAAACATTTACTATATTTGCATTGTCTACTATGGCTAGAGTTAATGCTTTAAGCAATACAACATGGAAACAGATAGATTTTGAAAATCGTACAGTTGATGATGTTCTTGAAAAAGAAAATAAAATTGTCACGTTATTCTTTTCGAAAGAAGTTAAAGATTTATTATTAAAACTTAAAGAACAGCGTGAAAAAGATGGCATAGTAAGTGATTATGTGTTTTTAAATTCATTCAATAATCAAGCTACAACTAATGTTTTAACTGAATGGACTAAAAAAGTAGGAGAAATGATAGGTGTTCCTGAATTACACTGCCATGATTATCGCCACAGCGGGGCAACTTTGCTAAAAAATAAAGGAATGAAATTAGAAGAAATTAGTACATTGTTGTCGCATTCTGGCACGGACGTAACTAGGAAATTCTACATCAAAGAAGATAAAAGTCAGATTGGTAAAAATAAAGATAAATATGAGATTTAATTAAATTAAAAGGGCTGATTGGTAAATAAATTGGCTCTTTTATTGTTATGAAGGAGATTATAAAAGATGATAAAAGAAACAGTAAATATAGTTAATCCTAAACAAGCTCAATTATATATAAAAAATGGCTTAGAACCAATAAGAGTATATTGGAGCGGTGACAGAATTTGTTATGTTTTTGATAGGGAAAAAAGTTACCCATTATTTGATAAATGGTGTAACTATGAATTAAAATAAAAAAATAAAATAAGTGAATGGAGTTTAATAACAATGATTAAAATAATGTTTGACAATCAAAAATACGGCAGCAAACCAGATACAAATGAAGTTAAAAAATTACAAAATAGATTACAACAAACCGAAATGAAAATTGAAGATTTAGCAAATAATTTAGCACAAGGTTGTACTTTTAAGCCAGCATATTTAAATGGCAGAACAAGTAGTAACTTTATATCACAACAATTATTTGCGTTAGATTTTGACAATAATTCAGATATAGAAATTGAATTAAATAGATGTAAGGAATTAAATATTATTCCAAGCTTCGGCTATACAACTTTCAGTCATACCTCTGAACACAATAAGTTTAGATTGGTATTTTGCAATGATGAAATTATAACCGATATTGATAAACGGAATAAATTGCAAAAGAGTTTAACACTTGCTTTCCCAAATTGCGACCAACAAGTTACGGATACAGGAAGATTATTCTTTGGTGGTAAGCAATTAATTTATGAAAACTATACTCACACAATTAAAGGAAGTGATATTGTGGCTAAGTGGAATAAAGATAATACTTATAATTATAAAAATGAAATTATTACTCCAATAATTATTAATAATGAATACTATAATGATAATATTCAAGCAATAAAGAAACTTGATTCTAAATCAATGAAGTCATTAGTATCACTTGACTCTGGGTTTATACTGCACTCATATATAAATAATAATGATCTATCAGTGCAGACTAATCCCCTCGTATTCACCCAACCAATAGAACTTTATAATTATCTTGATACTATTGATTTATATGATTTTTTAGGAGTATATGGAAATTCGTTTAGATGTGTTATACATGATGACAAAAATCCATCAGCAGGGATTGAAGTTAAGGCTAATGGTCATTATATATATCATTGTTTTGGTTGTGGATTTAAAGGTGGCATAGTTCATATAGTTGAAAAATTAAGTGGGAAATCAAGATATCATGCTATTAAATTTTTAAAAGAAGTGTATAGTCTTGAATTATATACAGAAGAACAAAAAGAATACATTGAAATATTAACTGAAAATATGAGATATATTAATAGTAATATAATTGAAGATGAGTTCCCTATATTGTGGAGTTATATAAAACCAAGAAAAGAAAAATTAATCAATCTTATAAATTATGCAATAAATAACATTGGGGATAATGAATATATTGTTAATGGCGTACCAGTATTTTATGGTAGTATAAATTATTTATCAGAAGTATTTGAATGTAAATCTAAAAACACATCTAATAAAACTATTCAATTATTTTGTTTATTGAATTTATTAAATAAAATTGATCCTAAACTTTTACCTGAAAAATTATTAGCAAAACATATACAAAATAAACAAAGTAAAATTAAAGAGTTTAACCATGCTGTAAACCAAATAAATACATATCAAATACCTTCTTATTCAATTGATATGTTGAACGATTCTAATAATAAAGCAATGATATTAAAAGATAACAATTTCACTTTAAATGGATTGAGTCGTGAGTACATTATTAGAACTTTTGGCGATGAATTAGCTAATGAAATATTTCCACAATTTAAAGATAAACCATTGTCTGAAAAATCAAATGAAAAAACTAATGAGATAAGTAAAATAATTATAGAGTGTATAAATAACAAATTATATGTTTCTGAAAATGAAATCATTGATATTTACAGAAAAAATCACGACTTCAAAGTATCAGAAAAGGTTGTAAAGACTCAAATTAAACGTAGTATACAAGAAATATTAGATGGTTATGATTTAATTCGTGTAAGAGCAAATAAACAAATAAAAGAACATTTTAGGATTTCCAGTAATGGCTATCCTTTTTTAATACTTAAAAATGAAGATTATATCAAATTCATCGAAGGGTGTGAAAAATAGATGGCTAAAAAAGAAATTAGAATATTATTCAATCAAGAATTAGTAGAAAAATATAGGGAATATTATTTTAAGTGTTACCCCAAAAGAAAAGTATTTAACATAAAAGCCACAGCATTATCTCTTAATGAATTTACGGCTAAAAAAAGAATGGCTCAAGCAGATGCAAAAAAGAAATATCATGAATTTTGTTTATTTGCTTTAGAATATTATAATATCCCTAAATTAAAATTAAATAATTGTGATGTAACTATCTTATTTGAATGGAAAGATAGAACAAGGCGTGATTACGAAAATTATAGTATTGTTCCTAAATTTTATAATGATGCAATTACAGAATATGGATTATTGGAAGATGATAGTTATCATCAGATAAATAGTGTAATAACTAAAATGATATATGTTAAAAGTAAGTATTCTACGGTGGAATTTATTTTTGAATACGATGATGAATTAAATTAAACATATAAATCACGAAATTTAATATAAAATAAGGATATAGTTTGAGATTTCTCATTCTATATCCTTATTTTTTTCGTGCAAATAATAGAAAATATTAATAAAAATGTTATACAATATCTAATATACCATATTTTAGATATTTGTCAATAAAAATAGGTAGTTTGAGTTAATTCTCATTCTACCTATTTTTTTACCATCTATCGCCTTTTAACTTCTGATTCTCTTTTCTCAACTCGTCAATTAAATCATTATCATCCCAAATTTGTTTTTCGTATTGTTTAATTTTTTCCTCACAATAATTAATGTTACCATCATATATTTCTCTTATATAATTAATTGTTCTCTCGCTAGATATTTTTAAATTTTCAAATTCTTCATTTGACCTGTAAAGAATCCATATAAGAATTAAGGCTACTATTGTAATTAGAATACTATATATGTATAAGCTTACCATCGCACTCTCCTTTTTAATTTAATCTATCAAGTTCAGCTTTGATGTCAAGTATATTTCCCCACTGGACTTGTTTAAAGAATTCATTATTTAGTTTAGCAATATAATCCCCGTCATCAGCATCATATTCGCCTGATTCATCTTCTAAAGGTTCGAGTTGATAAGCCCACAAATCATTATCTTTATCTCTTGCTATGTATTCATAATCGTTCAAATATAAACCCGACAAGATTGTAATTTCATCTTCAGTAAGCTGATAAAATGGCAATTTTACTATTGTATATTCCCCTTTTAGTATATCAACAACCATATGAGCTGGGAATTCATTGTATTTACTATCACATCTAAAGTTTCCGCTTTCATCTACCCAATATAAATTATCAAGTGTATAATTGCTTTCCGTAAGTTTAAATTTTTCATTTAACTCTACATTTAATATTTCGCATAAAACAGGGGTTTTAACTTCTTCAAAAGTTGCAACTGACATTGAATTAAAATTGTCAACATTTTCAAATGATTCATTACGACCATAATTATTAAGAATTGTACCATTTGTAACTTCATATATTTTATTTACTGTAAAAAAATTACCTGTATCATCTTTAATACATCTTACTTTCCCATTCCAACTCATTTTAATCCTCCTATTTTAATTTAATTCATTAATAAATTCAATAGCTTTTTGTTCTAGTTCTTCTAATGTCCCATTATTATCTATATAATAATCATACTTATAATTCTCTACATTTGCATCAGATTTATTCGAAACTATTTTTTCTACTCTATCATTTTTAACAAATACTGTTATAGCGTGAAAATGTTTTTTAAATCTTTCAATCTCTTCTGGTTCTCTTGAATCAATTAACAATAATTCTGTCCGATCATCATTATAAAACTTATTAATTTGTACACTTAAATCTTTAAAAATAAAGTCAAATTCGGCTACAAGCATATGCTTTAATTCTGAAAAAAACAATCTCCAATCTTCAGTCTTATCATCTTCATTACCACTCCATCTAAAATATTTTTTAGCATATTCTTTGACTGGAGTTATGGAAGAATAAATAACACAT
>Ga0172378_10002123_pt1 | contig 18460 bp, 15 predicted proteins | sample GrowelOW332metaG_FD_119755 | JGI IMG/M metagenome (GOLD analysis project Ga0172378, IMG submission 119755) | Groundwater microbial communities from an aquifer near a municipal landfill in Southern Ontario, Canada - Pumphouse #3_1 metaG | ecosystem: Environmental > Aquatic > Deep subsurface >... | reverse complement strand
GGCGCGGCCGACGAACACCACTTTGCCCTGTAAATCGCCAACCTTGCCGTCGTACACGTCGCTATAGGATTCCATCCTCAGCGTGCGAGGCGGGCCGTAATAATTCAGATAGCGGCTGTCGCCGTTGCATAGCAAGTTATCGATGCGGCGTTGCAGCGGGGAACGCGCGGGCAAGCCATCGCTTTTGGACCGGCATGCGCGGCGTTGCTCGGTTAACCAAGCGGAGAGCGGTTGCTTGGTTTGCGGAATGTCGCCGGTTCGTTGTAGATAATAAAGCCAGGTTACCATCGGCAGACTCGGCGCTTCGGCCAAGGCATCGAAAAAGGTCCAGACTTCGCGGATGCTGGCGTTTTCCGCGTCGTTAATCAGGAAAAACGGCGCATGGTCCAATGCCGTTTCGGCAATGGCTGCCGTCGCCGTGACGCTACGCATCGCAACCAATTGTTCGGATAGCGCCGTATTCGAGTCGCCGTCCCTGGCAACGACGGGTTGACTATTGGTATCCGAACATTCCTCTCGGCCGTAAAAGTCCTCGACGCCATGCCGAAATTTTTGCACGCATTCGACCAGCAAAACGTTGCCGGCCTCGCGCATCGCGGCGACAAGTGCTGGGTCGTCGGCTGGGTGGGGTTGAATGAATTGCAGGTCGAATACGATTAAACTCGCGCCCTGTTTTTGCAATTGTTGGATTAGCCCGGCATGAAGGCCGCGCCAGCGGGCGAGGTCTTGGCCGACGCCAAGCCGGTGTTCCGAGGCTTCGTCCATTGCAACGATGACAACGTTGGCAGGCGGATGATGCGGGCCACTGATTTGGAACAGAGTATTCAAACCCAGTGAAGACTCCAGGTCGGCCAGGAAATCAACAGCGCCTGTCAATAGGAAGGCGATAGCCGCAATAAGAAATGCGCGGAGACAATAGTGCTTCATTGACACGTTTTTTCAGACATCCGCAATCGGCAACATCGCCAGCGGAACTTGAGTCGGTCGGCTTGCAGAAAATTTTGCAAACGACCGCCAGCTTTGGGTTTCAAGTGCTTGAACAAATCGGGTCGTGGGGCGATTAGTGTAGGACGGATACCTTACCCATCCTACACCGACTTATATCTTGAAAAGTAAATTACAGAAGCGTTTATCTGAGAGGACTAGCGACTGTGTTTGCTGCAATTTTCGATCTGATCGCCGCCAGAATAGACCACGTTGCAATGTGAGCCTTCATAAAGCGAGGTGACGGTAACGACAAAACGGGCCGGCTTCAGTTTGCCGTCTTTTTTGATCTCGCCTTGGATTGGCTTCTTACTCAGTTCTAACGCGGTTCTCAATGCCGGGTTATTGTCGACAAGTAGTTCGACGGTACATTTCGAGACGGCCTCTGTTGCCTTCGTGCTGCTGGAACCTGATTTTTCGGCGCTAGGACCATCGGGCTTAGCGTCGCCCGGCTGGATACATGGCGAGATTTCCTCTCCGGTCTCAGGATCCAACGCCACCGTTTTTGCGGTATCGAAATCGACGCCACTGGCTACGGCCACTTTCTTATCGACCAATTTTTGAATCGGAGCGTGTGATGAACAGCTAAATAGGAACAAACTGCTTAATATAAGTAATAGCCCGTTTTTATCGATAGTTTTTGTAGTCATTATATTTCTCCTCGTTAATAAAAAAATTCGAGCGCAAGTTTAATAAAACAAATTGAGTTTTACGAATAATTGCCGTTCGGGAATATAGGGGCTCATTTGCGGGCCGCTCGCATCAAAACTACTTTGGTAGTTGAATTCGTTGTCGAACAAATTCCGCACCTCGAAATTAATCGTGCCCAACCTTTTCGGAAAGCGATAGCCTATCGCGGCATCGAAGGTCCAGAAATCTTCGCTGCGATGTTCCAATCGCGTCACCAGCACGTCGCTGACATCAGCGACGTGCTGGTTGACATACGTGCCGCTGATTCGGCTAAACAGCCCGCTCGAGTGAAACAAGTTCAAGGAAATCGGGACTTGATGAGTGCCGACGCTTTGCGGAAGATTGGAGCTACCGTTTCCGGCCACAAAGCTGCGGTCCATGGATTCATAGCGGTACTCTGCCTTAATTGCCGCCCATTCTGCTGGCGTCCAGTAGAGATAGGACAAGTGCGACGATTCCTTTCTATCTTGGTTCACGACTACGCCATTGCTGATATTAGGCTGATTGCTGTCCCGCCAACTCAGTTCACCACCTACAAACACGTTGTTTAAAGGCCGGTAATCGATGCCAAACCCATAGCGCCAGGCGCTGGCGCTATTATTTTCATCGAAAAGCTGGTTGAAGCCGGCGATTTGGGTGGGTTCTATGGTTTGATTGGCGGCCAGTCGGCGGTTGAGCGTTCTGAATGCCGCGCCGCGTAGGGTCAGGTTCTCCAATGGGCTCCAGCTGATGCCGAATTTGGGATTGAATTGCTGACGCTTGAGCAGGTTTGGAATCGACTGAAAAGGTTCGGAATCTCCATCGGAGTTGCTCACGACTGATTCGAAACTATTGAGGTGGTTGTTTACCGAATCAAAACTAAGTCCCAACGTGGTGATCAAGCCGCGGGCCAGATATTGCTTGGAATAGATATAACCGTTGAAATGATCCGTATCAAATTGCTGTTGGGTGGAGTAGTTTCGTAAAAAAGGCGGCGGCATAAAAAAATTGACTTCTTCGTTAAACCGGGACTGGTTTTCCAGATTTAAATAACCTATGCCGGCGGTCAATTCAAAATTGTCAGGATGAAACAAATATTGCCATTCGGTTTGATAACCGGTGCTTTTTGATCCATTCGATATCGAATCGATATTCCAATCGAGATCGTCCAAAGACGAGGTGTCTAGTACCTGGTTGCCGATTGAATCGCGTCGCGACGTATAAAATCCCGAAGCAATAATATCTTGTTCGGGATCGATTCGATAATGTCCGCCTATCCTCGCAGTATCCTGTTTGATGTTTTGCCTCAGCGTTTCGTCGTGAAACTCGTTTAAACGCATCGGCACGTCGCCGGCCCTGACGTTTTCCGATTTCAATTCGACTTGCAGATTAAAGTCTTGAGTAAAAGCGTATTGGGCAAAGGCGTCGTAGACATTCTGCTGGTAATCATCGTTTTGGCGAAAGCCGTCGGTCTGGTAATGAAACTGTCCCAGGCTCATCGACAGGTTGTTGTATATGCCGGAGACGATGGCGCTGTCGGTCTTGGTATCGCGGCTGCCGTATGCGCCGTTCAGAACCAGATGCGCGCCGTTGGCTGTATACAAGGAATCGTATTCGTTCATCGACAAGCTACCTGGTCCGGTATTATTCAAAATGCCGATATTTTCGCCGGTTAGTTGCGGTTGAACCGGGGTGATATTGATCGGTTGCAACAACTGCGCTTGCAATAATTCGCTGGCTCGGGCCACCCGGTAGCGCGGTTGGCCGATATAAGAATCCGACAGAAAACGGTGGGCTGATGGATTGGCGGCGTCTTGGCCCAGCGAGGTCCAGGCCTCCTTCAAGGCTACGCGACCGAAGCCCAGGTCGTTGTATATCCTTGCTAAATTGGCGCTACGCGCCGCAGCATCCTCATCCAGCAACTGTTCAGAGCGATATACGCCGCGATTGTCGTTCAAATCTCTGGCTTGCTGCATATCCTGCAACGCTTCGATGGGACGATTGGCGGCTTGCTTGCGCAATGCGTCGTAAAAATAGGGGGTTGGGTCCTTGGGGTCGCGTTGTTTGGCCAGATCGAATTGATCGCCGGCCAGACGCTCGCGTTTTTCCTCGAAATAAGCTTTGCCTAGATAGCTGCGGATCAGTGAGTTATTCGGATCGAGTATTGCGGCGATTTCCAGGTCCCGACGGCCTGCTTCTAGATCGCCGCTGCGGATTTTCGCCAGTCCCAGACCCAAGCGCGGCAGTGGCGCCGTGGAATCTAGCCGGATGGCGGTTTCGAAGTGTTGGCGGGCGCCGGCTGTATCGACTCTGAACAAATTGGAAAAGCCCATCACCGTCTGGGTTCTTTCCAGGCCGGGATCGAGCGCGAATGCCTTGCTTGCCGATTCGGCGCTTTCCGAGCGCAAGCCCAAGGCTAATTGCAGTTCGGACAGACGCGCCCAGGTTATCGCATCGTGCGGCGCCAGTTGTTTGGCGCGCTCCGCGGACTGTAAAGCTTTTTCCAGTTCGAAATGGCCTTGCCAGACGTAGGACAGTGCGGAATGCGCGTTTGCCGATTGCGGATTCGCGTTGACGGCTTGCAAAGCCAGTGCATGGGCTTCGGGTTTGTGGCCTTGCGTCAAGGCCAAAACCGAGGCGAACGCCAGCGCATCGGCATCGTCCGGGTTTTGCGCCCATAGCGCCTGAATATCCCGCATCGCCAACTCGCTTTGGCCGGCCGTCAGCCGGATGGCGCCACGAACTTTGAAAAAATAAGAGGTTTGTTGCGCTGGCGGAAAAGCGTCGAGCGCCGCCAAGGCAGCGTCTACCCGGCCTTGGCGGTAATCCTGGATCACGGCGCGCAGTGCCGGGTCTATAGGTGTTGTGGCGTCGGGGTAGGGTAACAACGGCGGGTAATACAGCGCCCAATTGACGGCGTCGCCGGGTCTGATGTCGATTCGGGCTCGTGGTGCCTGGCCCGGTACCGCGTGCGCTGCTTCACCGGGTTTCATGTGTATGTCGCCGTCGGCATTGAAAAACCTGACGGCACCTTCGTATACCCACAAGTCCGCGGTGGCCGCGTCGGCGCGTAGCGCGAATTCGGTGCCTTCCGGGCCGGCGTTGGCGATCGGCGTCGTGATTTGCAATTGCCTAGGGGTGCGGCTGATGAAGTGGACGAAACCTTTCAGTAAATCCAAAAGCGTGGGTTGGGTCGTGGCGATGCCATTCAACGACAAAATGGTACCTTCGCCAAGTCGTAGTGTGATGCCGTTGGGTAGTAACAAGGATGCGCGGCTATAGGCTTCCACCCGGACGCGGCTGCCTTCGCAGAATGTCTGGTCGAGTTGGCCAGGCTGCCATCGTCCGCTGCCATCCGCGTCGAAAAACAGCGTGCCCTGTAAGGAAACCAGCTTCGCAGCGCTTTCTGCGTCGCAGTTTCTTACGGTCGCATTGGTTTCGGCTAAACATAATGGTGAAAATAAAACCATGAAGCAAATCACAAGGTGACGCATTTTCTCTCCGTAGGGGGGTTTCTCGGAATATAGCTTAACTCCCTACTTTATCAAGGTAATAATTAACGTGCTTACCAGGATTTCGATCCGTACGCGGGTGCAGGTGGCTGGTATTGCGCCCGGCGGCGCGGCGCGGATATCACGTAGTGGGGCCGATCGGAGGGCTTTTACGATAGCCTCACCAGGCCGCGGGCGGGGTATTTTCGATGCGGAGGGTTTTGTCGTCGACGCTGATATAACCGCCCTTGGTCAACTCCTTCATGACCTTGTTGATCATCTCCCTGGACGAACCCACCATCGTCGCCAGCTCCTGTTGCGTCGGCCGGTTATGGATCACGTATACATCGCCTTCTTTGTCGGCCATATCCTGCAGAATTTTTATCGTGCGCTCGTAAACGTTGGAGAGGGCCATTTGCTTGACTTTTTCGGTCAGAAAGCGGATTTTCTCGGCCAGCACGCCCAACAAGGCAATCGCCGCGTCGGGATGCAACTTCAACCACTGGATAAAGTCCGCCTTTGAAATTACCGCGCAGGTGGTTTTTTCCAAGGCTTCCACTGCCGCTGAGCGTGGTTCGTCGCTAAGCAGGGCCAATTCGCCGAAGTACGAGCTGGCTTCCTGAATCAGTAGAGTCACTTCCTTGTCTTTCTCATTGCTGCCAAACACCCGGACTTTACCTGACAGGACGATGTAAAGTGAACTGGTTGAGTCCCCTTCGGCAATGATCATTGATTTCTTCGGAAATTTGACGGTTTTGGCGCGCGCGGCCAATGCCGCCAGCGCATCTTCCTCCACGTCGGCGAGGAATGGCATTTTGCTCAGATTGGTGATGATGTCTGCTTGCATGTCGATCTCGTGAAACCGGCTGGGGACTGTACTTATCGGCCGCATTCGGCAGATGAAGGGAACGGGCAACCAGCCTCGATGCCCCCGGTATTTCGATGCGGGTTTGGGGTGCAGTATTTCACAAATTCCCTGCCAATTAAATCACAGCCGCAACGGTTTTACGGCAAACGCCGGTCTTGCTGCAACTTCATTCTCTTTAGCGAGCCGTAGCGTTTCGTTTTCCGGGGTAAAAATCCCCGAATGCCCTTCAATCCCTTCCCACCCCGCCTCACCTATTCCATCCGGGAAAATATCCGAAAGTCGCCGCCGGAGAGACTGCGTTGGCTGCTGGCGCTGATGAAAAATATCCGGAACGGCGGTGGAATTTTTAACAGAATTTCAATGAGCTACGCGCCTAAAGTATCAATACCCGCTGCACTTCGCAAACCGCCAGCCGGGTATGTGATGCGGCCGCACGATTACATAGGCGGCCGGTATCGCAGTTTTGGAGGGTCGGAATATTTCGGCTCGGTTATGACTTACGGAGAAAGAAAATGTCTCAAAAACATGTATTCGATCAAAGCCTTAAGGTTTTACGGCAAGGCGAACTGAATCAGGTATCCGGCGCTTATATTGGCCAGGATCAAGACTTAAGCCAATTTCCGCGCAGGATTTGGCCTTACATAAATCCGGGACATTTGCTCAATCCTGAAACCCTGATTCCGAGCGTAATCGCCGGCTAACTTTGTTTTTAACCAATTTTGGAGAATTGTCATGTCAAGCAAAATCACTCGAATTTCATCCGAAGAGTTATCAGCCTTTGCCCAGCAAGGCATCCGACGCGCCATGGAAGCCCGAGAGGCTGCTGGCGTCGAACTGAGCCAGGAGCAACTCGATCAGGTCAGCGGTGGCGCTAGCCTGAGTCAGTTGCTAAGCGTAGGTGTTATTGCTGGTGGCCCTTGGTGGCTCGATCAGTTCAACGGCTTTGACACCGGCGTGACCAACCCCGCAGCCGGTGTCGGGGGCTTGGCCGTTGATGCGCAAGTTCAAACCATGTCGGTTTGATAGTGTCATGGCCTCGGATAACCCAGTGTTATGCCCCAGCGCGCAGCCGGAATGGCCCGGTGCTCAGGCGGTCGGGGTGATGGCCGGTACGGCGGATAAACCGGAAATGGCTTATCTGAATGCGCCGCAACCGGTCACCGGGCAATTGCTGGAGATGGCCGGCTCGGTCAGCCCGGCGGAAGTGTTCCGCTTCTCCGCGCCATGCGCCTGCAAGGGATGCGGGCACTATGTGGAGGGTGAGTCCAGATGCCGGCTGGCCGAGAAAGTTGTGCGCTTGATGCCGACGGTGACCGAACAATTGCCGGTATGTGCAATCCGCTCGGAATGTCGTTGGTGGCGACAGGAAGGCCGCGCGGCATGTTTCAGATGCCCGCAAGTGGTGACCAATAACCTCAAGCCGACCGAAGAAATGCGGCTGGCGGCTGACTACAGCGTTCTCTGAGGCGTTGGTCTGTATGTTTAATCAGGTGAGAAGGAAACGACGAGATGAAACACGAGTTATTTCGACAACAGGCCTTGGACTTTAAAAAAGACAAGCCGCTCGGGGAGGTGATTCGCGTGGAGTCTTTGTCGTTTGCCTTACTCACCACTTTGGCGGTGTTCTGCGCGGGGGTATTGGTGGTGTTTGCGTTTTGGGGCGAGTACACCCGCAAATCCCATGTCAACGGCTATCTGTCGCCGAGCATGGGTTTGATCAAGGTTTACGCGCCACAGGCGGGCACCTTGATCGAAAAACACGTGCGTGAAGGCCAAATCGTCAAGACTGGCGATACCTTGTTCGTGCTATCGACGGAAAGCAGTTCGCGGGAAACCCCGCAGGCCCAGGCTGCGGCGATAGAGCAATTGAAGCAGCGCCGCGAAAGCCTGGAAACCGAACTGATCAAACAAGCCGAAATCGACCAGATTCAATACCGTTCGCTGCTGGATCGCCTGCATGGCTTGCAGCGGGAGTTGCAACAGGTCAACAGCGAGATCGACACCCAGCAGCAACGCCTGGCCGGGGCGGCGGCGACTTCGCAGCGTTACCAGCAACTGCTGGAGACGAAATTTGTGTCCGCGGTGCAAATTCAGCAAAAACGGGACGAATGGCTGGATCATCAGGCCAAACTGCAGGCCCTGCAACGAGTGCAGATGGGCCTGCAACGCGATATCCGCTCCGCGCAACTGGAAGTAGACAGCAGCCAGATGAAATTCAAGAATCAGCGCGCGGCGATCGAACGCAATATTTCCACGCTGACCCAAAACATCACCGAATCCGAATCGCGGCGCAATATCGTCATCACCGCGCCGCACGATGGCACCGTGACGGCGATACTCGCCGAGCAGGGCCAGAATGCCAACACCGCCAATCCGTTGCTGTCCATCCTGCCGGCCGGCGCGAAGTTGCAGGCCCAGTTGCTGGTGCCTTCCAGCGCCGTCGGCTTTGTCGAACACGGCCAGACCGTATCGGTGCGTTACCAGGCGTTTCCGTACCAACGCTTCGGCAGTCATCGGGGCCAGATCGTCGAAATCGCCAAAACCCTGATTACCCCGAAAGATGCCGACTTGCCGGTCACGTTGCAGGAATCGGTGTACCGGGTCACCGTGGACATCGACAAACAGACGGTACAGGCCTACCGGCAGGATATTCCATTGCAAGCCGGCATGTTGTTGGATGCCGACATCTGGCTGGATCACCGGTGCCTGATCGATTGGGTATTCGACCCTCTTTATAGTGTCATTGGACGGGTTTAACGATGAGTATGCAAAACCTTCTGGACTTTTCCGGCCGTAAGAAAGCGCCGCTGATTCTGCAAACCGAAGCCGCCGAATGTGGCCTGGCCTGTCTGGCGATGATCGCCTCCTATCACGGCCACAGAGTCGATTTGGCCAGTCTGCGGCAGAAATTTTCGATGTCATTGAAAGGCTCGACGCTGAATCATCTGATCAGGATCGCCGATCAATTGCATCTGGCCTCCCGGCCGGTGCGGGTCGATCTGAACGAATTGAGCAAACTCAGCCTGCCGGCTGTTCTGCACTGGGATTTCAACCATTTCGTGGTGTTGACCCAGGTCAAGCGCGGCGTGGCGACGCTAAATGATCCGGCCAAGGGTATGCTGAATCTGCCCTATACCGAAGTCTCCAAACATTTCACCGGGATCGCCCTGGAATTGGCGCCCACTCAGGCTTTCACCCCGAAAACCGAACGCCAGCAAATCAAGCTTTTCCGCCTAATCGGCCAGTTGGACGGTGCCTCCAGCGCTACCTTGCAAATCATTTTATTGGCCGCGGCCATCGAAGTATTTGCAATCGTAGCGCCTTTTTTTATGCAACTGGTGGTCGATAACGCGGTCGTCGCCCGCGACAGTAATCTGCTGACGGTGCTGGGCTTGGGGTTTTTATTGCTGGCTTTGATACAGACCACGATTACCGCGCTACGGTCATGGGTGGTCATGGTGCTCAGCACCTCAGTCAATCTACAGATGATGAGCAATCTGTTCGGGCATTTATTGCAATTGCCGATGAGTTTTTTCGAGAAACGTCATCTCGGCGACATCGTCTCCCGTTTCGAATCCTTGAACGTCATTCAGAGGACATTAACGACCAGCTTTCTGGAAGCGATCGTCGATGGCGCGATGGCATTGGTGACGCTGGCGATGATGTTGATCTACAGTTGGAAGCTGGCGGCCGTCGTCAGCCTGGCTGCTCTGTTGTACGGTCTGTTACGGCTGGGTCTGTTCACGCCGCTACGCGCCGCGACTGAGGAACAAATCCTGCGCTCCGCCAAGCAGCAGACCAATCTGCTGGAAACCGTGCGCGGCATGCAGAGCGTCAAACTATTCAACCGGCAGTTGCAGCGCCGCAGCGGCTATCAAAATCTGATGGTCGATCATTTCAACGCCGGCATCCGCGTGCAGAAACTGAACATCGTTTATCGGGCGTTGAACAGCCTGCTGTTCGGCGTCGAGAACATCGCGGTAATCTGGATGGGCGCCTTGTTTATCCTGGACGGCGGTTTCTCGGTGGGAATGCTGTTTGCGTTCATGTCGTTCAAAGACCAGTTTACACACCGGGTCGGCAGCTTCATTGAAAAAGGCATCGAATTCAAAATGCTGGGTCTGCACACCGAACGGGTCGCCGATGTTGCGCTGGCGGAAACCGAAGCCGATCCATTCGACGGCAGCAGCCACGCCGACCTGCCGGCGTCCATCCAGATCCGCAATCTGAATTTCAGTTACGCGCCGTCCGAGCCGCCGGTCTTGAAAAACCTGAATCTGGATTTTACCGCCGGCGAATCGGTGGCGATCGTCGGTCCTTCCGGTTACGGCAAAACCACGCTGGCCAAGCTGATTCTGGGCCTGCTGCAACCCACGGGCGGGGAAATCCTGATCGGTGGCGTGCGCTTGAGCCATATCAATGCCCATGATTACCGCAACATGGTGGCGGCGGTGATGCAGGAAGATCAACTATTCGCCGGCTCGATTGCCGACAATATCTGCTTTTTCGATCCAGAGCCGGATCAGGCCAGGATCGAAACCTGCGCGCAACTCGCTGCCGTGCATCAGGACATCGCCGCGATGCCGATGACTTACAACACCTTGATCGGCGACATGGGCACGGTGCTGTCCGGCGGCCAGAAGCAGCGGGTGTTGCTGGCCAGGGCCCTATACAAGCGCCCGAAAATCCTGGTGCTGGACGAAGCCACCAGCCATCTGGATGTGGCTCGGGAAAGGCTGGTCAACGGCGCGGTACAACAACTAAAATTAACCCGCATCATCATCGCCCATCGCCCGGAAACCATCGCTTCGGTGGATAGGGTCATCGATTTGCAGGCCATCGCCGAGCAAGAGCAGCTGGAAAGGCAGGTGGCCGCATGACGGCGGTGGCTTTGGCAACTCGCGATTGAGCTTTCTACAGGGCAAGCCTTGTTCCGAAATCAGCCACGCCATAGCCGTCCGGTGCTGGTAGTTTCATATATTGAAACTACTCATCAATATAATCCGGTATTGTGGATTGTTTATTAGCCGATATAGTTGAACCGTACCGACTAAACAACTGAAAACAGTCTAGCGGCGAAATGAATGCACTTAAAAATCGCGGTAGCGGCTTGGCTGCGACGTTGTGCTTATTGGCCGGAATTCTTGGCTTGCGACCTGTCGAGTTTGTGGTTTTCACATTGTTATTTACATTGGTGATACGCAGCGGGCGTTACTTGATCCCATTGGCCACCGCGAGCGAACCGAAAGCCAAGGAGCTGGATCAGACCTGAATATGCTTGATTCAACCTGTTTTGTCGTTCCGATCAAAGCGGATGCCCTGAAAATTCAAGGTCTTGCCTGTTTTCAGGCGTTAGTGTCGAGAGCCAAACTTTGTTGGTCAATTCCTTCAAGCCTGCATAACTTTACGCACAGGATTAAGGACTATGTGTCGGGCATCGATTTTCAGTTTATCGCCATAAACTGTAGGCGGTTGACCGCCTAAATGCCACGCTATACACTGCGGCCATGATTAAAATGGTCAGGCATAAGAACTTCGCGGCCGTTAGCAAGGCGGCAATCGCCGGGTATCGAGCTTCGGGCCTGGACAGGAACCGCTAGTACTATGACCCGGCCGCCTGCTCGATAACTATCAACGGCTTGGCTGTAAACTGTCCATGTCTTTTCACAGATTCCGTTCGGTGCCGTGTTTGCCGGGCTGGCGATACCTACCGGCGTCTAATAATGACGAGCAATTGTAACGGCAACGATTGCCAGACCCTATTTTTCCATGTATCAGGATAGTATCTCTTACTCGGCAACCGACAATCTGAGCACGATAGAGGCATTGCCGGTCTGGAGTTCCGCGGCGGTTACCAAATTTCGCGCCCCACAATTGCGGACAAGCATCGTTTCGCGGCCGGCCTTGCTGCAACGCCTGCAATCATTGAGCGATCAGCACCGGGTGACGCTAGTCTGTGCGCCGGCCGGTTTCGGCAAGAGCACTCTGCTGGCCCAGTTGGCCGACGCCGAGGATGGCGTCGAAAGCCTGTGGCTGTCCCTGGACGAAGACGACAATTACCCCAACCGCCTGTTTGTCTCTTTACTAGGCGCTCTGGATAAACTTGCACTGAAGTGGCCGGTCGCTCCGCAGATACTGGCTTCGCAAGTGGACAGCGGCGGTTCCGGCGCGCGCGCCGCGGTGGCTGGATTGGTCAATGCCTTGTGCAGTTACCGGAGCGGACGGTTGCGGCTGATCGCCGACGATCTGCATCGCATCAATGACAATGGCGCACTGCGCCTGCTCGACGAGTTGATAGATCGATTGCCGCCGGAAGTGGGATTGGTGATCGGATCGCGCGTCGAGCCGCCGGCCTTGTCCCTGTCCCGTTGGCGCGCCCATGCCGAACTGGGCGAACTGTTCCTGACCGATCTCCAGTTCAACGAATCCGAAGCGCTTGCTCTCGCTAATGCCCGTTGGGCCGGCGACGTGTCTCCGGACATGGTCCGGCAGGCCTTGACGCGCACCGAGGGCTGGGCAGCCGGTCTGCAACTGATGTTCGGTGCGGCGGGTGGCAGACTGGCGTCGGGCCTGGAATTTGTCGGCGTTCGGGCCTCCCGGCATTTGTTCGATTATTTCGCCGCCGAGGTGTTGGCAGAATTGCCGCAGGATTTACGCGATTTTCTGTTGCATTGTTCCATCCTGCCGGAACTCGACCCACGGCGTTGCGCCGTTGTCAGCGGGCGAGGTGACGCCCGCCTCGCGCTCGAGGAATTGTACCGGCGCAATCTGTTTCTGACCGTGCTCGACGACAGAGCGCCGGTGCTGCGGCTGCACGATTTGTTTCGCGATTATCTGCAAGGCGAACTGGAACTGCGTCATTCCGGTTTGCCTGAGGAGTTGCACGCCAAGGCCGCAGCGGCCGAACCAGTCACACCGCGTGCGGTGATGCACTGGCTCAAGGCCCGCTACTGGGACGAAGCGGTGGCCTTGATCCTGCGTTGCGCCGAGCCGTTGTTGGCGGAGGGCGGTTATGCGCTGATCGAGCGCTGGATAGGGCTGTTACCGCAGCCGATATCGGAGCAATATCCGGAACTGGCCAGCCTGCAGGGGATGTGTCGCTGGGCCTGCTACGACTTTATCGGCATGCGCGAGCCTTTGGAACGAGCTTGCGCTGGCTTTCGCCGAAAGGGAGACAGCCCAAATCTGGCCAGGACGCTGCTGATTCTGGCGCGTAGCGTGCATAACAACGGCAATCTGGAATACTGCGCCCGGCTGCTGGACGAGGCCGACAACCTCGAACTCGATCTGCATTTGCGCACGGCCATTCATGCCTTACGCGCCTGGCAGGCGCTGGCCGATGGTCGGCCGCAAAACGTCGCCTCGGCTCTGCATGCCATCGTCGATGCGGCCGAAGCCGATCCGGCTACCTTGTATCCATCGATTAGCGATCTGTTCAACGGTTTCTTTTACGGGATTCCAGATACGCTGGCGCCGCTTGGACGGCTGCGGGAACTGTGCGCGGCCTGGAGTAAGCAGCAGGCCGTGCATTGGCAGGTGGAGGCGATGGTGCATAGCGCCTGGCCTGCTTTCTGGCATGGCGAAAAAACGGCGGTACTCGCCGCATTGGCCGAGCAATCCCGTTTCCAGCAGCGCATGGCGGCGTTGCCGGCGCTATGGCTGGATTTTCATCAGTTAAACGGCTGGATATTGGCGGCCGGCGGCGAGTTTGAGCAGGCCGTGGCAATGGAGCGGCGCAATCTACAGATCGTCGATTCGGTAGAATTCGGCTCCCTGGCCCCCAGCTGGCGGCGGGTCGCCGTCATCAATCTGGCCTGTGTTTATTGGGTCGCACAAGACGCCGAGGGGCTTGCCCAACTGGGGCCGGAGTTGGTTCTCGTCAGACAGCCTGCCGAGTGGCCGATGGTTGATACCGGCCGCGCATTAGTCTTGGGCCAGATTGCGTTGCTGGAGGGACGGCTGGATGAAGCCGAAGCTGAACTGGTGCGTGCGCAGGCATTTTATCAACGCTGGCGCCTGCCGGCTTTTATGAGTACGCCAGCGGTTAGTCTCGCGCTGTTGCGTCTGGCCCAGGACGACCCGGCTGCAGCCTGGGCGATGTTCGAACCGGTGCTGGCGGAAGCCCTGCACGAAGACTGTATCGGCCCTCTCTTGCTGGAGCCGCGCCAACCGCTGAACCGGCTGCTGGCTTTGATCCCAAGCGCGGAACGCGACCGCTACCAGCCTATACTGGCCAGGCTGGACGGCTGGCAATCCGTAGCGGCGCCGGCAGAAAAAAACGTCGGCAATGCCGAGTCTTTATTGACCGAGCGCGAGATCGACGTGCTGCAACGCATCGCCGCCGGCGACAGCAACAAGCAGATCGCCCGGATTTTCGGCTTGAGTCCGCACACCGTCAAGCGGCATGTCGCCAATATACTCGCCAAACTGGAGGTGGTGACTCGCGGCCAGGCGGCTGCCTGGTGGCGTGATCACGGCGGCAGTTAAATCACCAGCCTGTCCGGGCCGAATCCAAACTTGTTAGATGCAAAGCCCACCGTGGCGGCAGGCGCATGGCCCATTTTTCCCTTCTCCAATGGCTCTTTCGGGTGATGCCGTCTCATGCGCCGAGATCGAAAATAGCACTGAAGCCGCACGTACGCCGTACCAAGGCCGTGCGGCAGATCAGTCTATTTTAACTTCCGTGAGATAACGAACATGAAGAATCATCATTTGCTAGCGCCGTTGAGCCTGGCGATTTTTCTTAACTGCCATTCGGTGGAAGCGTCCTTATTGGGCCGCAGTCTGACCGGGGCGGGCGTCGATAACAATGCCGACACCTTCGAAGCCTATTACGACGACGATCTGGGTATCAGTTGGAGCCGCGACGCCAGTATGTTTAAAACCTGGGCCGTGGTATCGGGCGATGCGGCGAATTTTGTCAACAGCATCATCAGTGCCGTAGGTGGACGAGTTTACGATACGCCCAACAAATACGATACGCCGGCCAATAGCGGTTATCACGACCTGACCGCAGCGGATTTCAATACCTCGACCGGTAATCTGAGCTGGTTTGGCGCTCAAGCTTGGGTTGGATATCTGAACAACATCGAATACGGTGGCTATAGCGACTGGCGCTTGCCGACTATTCCTGCCACTACAACAGGTTACGACAGCACCAGTGAGTATGGGCATGTGTTCTATAACGAGCTGGGTGGCATTGCGGGGCGCCCCATTAGCTTGGTGCATAACGCCAATTACGGCCTGTTTGCTAATATCAACGATCAATCCGGCCATTACTATTGGTCGGGCACCGAGCATAACACCACGCCCTATAGCGCACGTATATTCAGTTTTTACTCCAGTGCCGGCGGCACGCAATTGAAAGACAACACCACGTTATCGGCCTGGGTGGTGCGCGGCGGCGATGTGGCCGCAGTGCCATTACCTGGCGCGGTCTGGATGTTTTTGACCGGGTTGTTGGGTTTGTTGGGTATCAGGCGAAATCAGCATAGTATCGATCAGCCAAACTAATGCATGGTTGAATGTAATGCACAACAGCACGATATTCGTGTTTTCCAGTGATCGGAAATGAGTTGGAAGCTGCAGAAATCCGGTTTCCCAAACGGGCGCTTGGGAAACCGGACACTCAGGCAATCGAATGCGTTATTTGAGAAGGACCATCCGCCATCTGTGCTAGTTTCCTTCGGTTTTCTTCGGCAAAGGCCCCTATTCAAATCCGCCTAACTGCTTGCAGGATGATCCAAACGGCCCAATAATGAATGCGATAATACCGTCGCCTGATGCAGCACGCAGGCAATTCCATTCAATTCATCGTGATTTGGCAACATGACTTTTCAGTTAAACGACTATTTACAGCGCATCGCTCTCGACAAACCCGAGCCAACCGTAGCCGGTCTGGCGCAATTACAGCGGGCGCAACTGAGCGCCATCGCCTTCGAAAACATCAACCCGCTGTTGGGTGTGATACCCGAGCTGGAAACGCCTGCCTTGGTCGAAAAAATCCTCGACAACGGCCGCGGTGGCTATTGTTTTGAATTGAACGGCTTGTTGGGGCTGGCACTCGATGAACTGGGTTTTGCTTATCAGCCCATCATGGCCCGTGTGCGGATGGGACGTAGCGAAGGCGGTCCACGCCATCATTTGGCCTATATTGTCGAAGCGGAAAGCCAATCCTGGCTGGTGGACGCCGGCTTCGGCGGGCCGAGCCACTTTCACCCTTTAGTTTTGGGAACCGAACGCGAGCAGCAACAGGGGCACAACATCTTCCGGATCCGCTACGAAGACCACAGCGACGAGAGCGTACTGGAACGCCGCCAGGACGGCGACTGGTTCGCCCTGTACAGTTTCGACCGGGCCACGGTGCGGCGCTGTGATCTGGATGCGGCGAACGTGTTGTGCGCTACCTGGGACCAATCGCTGCTGGCGCAAAATCTGCTGCTGTGTCGAAATACCGAATCCGGCTGGATTCAGCTGTTCAATAACAACTTTACTAAGGTCCGCGCCGGCGAGCAGACCAGTATCGTCGTCGAAACCGCCGAACACTTGGGTTCACTAGTGCGTAATGACTTTGGCATCGCAGTGACCGACTCGGAAATTACCGGCATCGCCAGCCATCTGGGATTGGTGTAAGGGGCTATGGCTTCCAGACTCCAGTATCAGAATATCTCAGTCCTTGGTAATTCGTAGCTTGGGCCGGATTCGTTATAAAATCATCGGCGATTTTTTAATGATTTACGACTGGATTTTATGAACAACGCCATTGAAACACACGCTTCCAACGACATTTTTTCCGAAGCCTTCCTGCTGGGTAATATAGGCGCGCCGTTTATTCTGGGGATGGCGGTAGGCTATTTTGCCAAAAAAATGCTGCGCACGGCTTTGTTCGTGGGTGGAGCGATTGTCGTGATTTTGTTCGTTGCCGAATACTACGACCTGATCAACATCAATAATCTGGCTTTGGAAAATGCAGCCAGTTCCGCCGCTGAGGCTGCCAAGGAGTCCGGCAGTTTCTTGCTGGACCGTTTGGCGGTATTTACCAGTCGGGGCGTTAGTGGTGCGGGCGGTTTTTATGTGGGATTTAAACTCGGCTAAACCGGTTTTTATTTGCGTTGCCGCGTGTTGAATTTGGGTCGTTCGCACCCAGGATCTACCGGTTGTCCCAGCTATCGAAGGTTTTTGCCCGGTTTCATAGTTCCCGCGCTGGGTCGTGGGAACTATGAGTGTCGGCGGATCCTCGCCAATTTTGTGCCAACAAACAGGGCAAAGCAGGCGAGACCTATCCGATTCCAGCCGCTAATTTCGGGAAGGAAAAATACCTTGTGTGGCTACACAGTATTTGATACCCAAAACAGGCGAACGAACGTAAAGGGGCTGGTTTCCTCCCGCAATGCCTACTTGGGTCGTTGCCGATGCTGAAGTGCTGATGGCGCCTGGGTCTAGCGACGTATTAGGCGTTGCGTTCGAATATAGGTTATCCCTGGATGCCGAAGCCGCCAATACTTTTCCGGAGGGATTGGTCGTGTTGCCGGCACTGCTTACCGCATTAATCGAAGCAGACATGGTCACGTTGGTTTGTGCTGTGTGGTTGTTGCGCGGGCATTTGGTTTGGGAGTATGGTGACAAATTCCGAGCCGGTTTCTTCGCCGACCTGGATAGGCGATAGCCCCGGACCTTGCCCGTCCCCGACCGGCGAACGGCCGCGCAGATCCGGCAGCGCGAACGTCTGCACCCCATCGCCGCCATACTGCGTACCCAATAACGCAAACAAGGCTGTATTTTGCTGAATGCTCAGGGTCTGTCCGGCGGCTTCCAAATAACCGCGGGGGCAGAAGTTATAAGTGAATGTGCAAATTTCGCCCAGAAAGGGGTCGGAACCGCAAGCCGAGGCGGATAGCGGTAATCCGGTGATAGCGATCATGGCCAGTTTTAATAGTGGTTTGAATGTTGGTTTTGACATGATAGTTACCTATATTAGATGTTAGCGAAAGAAACGTTGGCGCGGCGTTTGGATGCGAATAGCGAAATAAAGCCGATAGCCAGCAAGGTTAAGCTTTCCGGTTCGGGGACCGTCGAAATGCGTTGATTTACGACCGAATCGACGGTAATCAGGGTCGAGACGTTGCCAAAGAAACTACCGGAATCGGCGGAGCCGAGTAACGATACTTCGGCTGCGCTATCGCCTAAATTGATTAAATCGCCGGGATTCAACAGAAACGTCAACAGCAAGAAACCGCCATCGGTCAATGTGCCGCCAAAGCCGGCAGCGGAATCGACCAGGTTATTGGTGAACAGAAATTGCTGATTGCCATTGATGGTATCGGAAAGCGCTTTCGCAAATAGCAACTCCGTGCCATCTTGTTTATGCAGCGTTACTAGTGATTCGGCAAATTCGCCATTGTCGGTAGTAGACCTTACCGTATCGGTGGCGCTGGCTTGAAAACTGAAT
>Ga0172378_10002121_pt1 | contig 18473 bp, 13 predicted proteins | sample GrowelOW332metaG_FD_119755 | JGI IMG/M metagenome (GOLD analysis project Ga0172378, IMG submission 119755) | Groundwater microbial communities from an aquifer near a municipal landfill in Southern Ontario, Canada - Pumphouse #3_1 metaG | ecosystem: Environmental > Aquatic > Deep subsurface >... | reverse complement strand
CTAGAGAAAGGAAATATTGAATTTTCTCTGAACCGCCGCTAATACTTAATTGATGATTTTGGATGGGTGCATCATCATTAAAGGTTTCTTCTTGCCAATCGGTACCATTACCTGCATTTGCAATCTCTTCTTGCGAATATCTAAATGAGTTGCCATCGTTGATTTGTGCTTCGTTCATGATGGTCATATACTCTTTAGCATTTAACACGGATTTCTTTTTCCAAGGGTTTTGCCATCCATAGCTGAAATTATAATTTATAGTTGTTTTTCCTTTTGAGCCTGTTTTTGTAGTAACCAAAATCACACCATTTGCTGCTCTTGCTCCATATATTGCTGCAGAAGCCGCATCCTTTAAAATTTCGACGGATTGGATGTCTACAGGGTTTAAGTACCCAATTCCTCCATCTACGGGCATTCCATCTACAATATATAGTGGGTCACTATTGTTTACTGTACCAATACCACGTATACGTACTTTAGAATCGGATCCAGGTTGACCAGAGCTTTGTGTTATTTGTACTCCTGATACTTTTCCTTTTAATGCATCCTCCACACGTGATGGTTTAGCTGCATTTAAATCTTCGGCAGAGACTCTACTGATGGCAGCTGTTACAACACTCTTTTTTTGTACGCCGTAGCCCACCACAATAACTTCATCTAAGCTCTCCGTATCTTCTCGTAAAGCGATACTTAACTTCTTGTTTGTTTTAATGATTATTTCTTGTGATTTATAACCGATGTAGGAGATGGTTAATATATCACCTGAATTAACGTTGAGCGTAAATTCTCCATTTAGATTTGTAATGGTTCCATTGGTAGAATTGCCCTTTACAATAACATTTACTCCTGGTAATGTTTCACCGTCTGTTTCACTAACTACAGTTCCTTGCACCTGTATGTTTTGTGAGAAGGCTGTAAAATACGTACCTAATAGAATTAAAAAAAGACATAACTTTTTCATAAGCTTGCATAGTTTAGATTAACATTAGTTTATTATTAACACTGCAAACCTACAAAATCTTCTACCTATATGTTTATTATTATTAATTCAATAATACGTCTGTATAGGTAAAATAATACGTCATTAATACGTTTGGTATTTGTAATTTGTTGTTTTAAAGCGTTTTAAAAATACGCTTTAAATAAAATATAAAATTAACAATATGTGTGTTTTTATCAAAATTATAATTTAGTGTGAATAAAAGTAACAAGACTTTCGTCTCGTGTTAGTCCCATTTTTTTTCGGAGTCTATACCTTATTGTTTCGATACCTCTAATAGAACTATTTAAAAGAGGAGCAATTTCTTTAGAGCATAGATTCATTTTTAAATAGGCACAGACCATTCGTTCTTTTACCGATAGGTCAGGATAATTTTCATTTATTCGTGTCATGAAATTATTGTGTAAAAGGTCAAACTGCTCTTCTATTCGTTTTAGTAAATCATCACTGTTGATGTTTTTGTCAATCTTATAGTTGATCAGCAGCAGTTCTTTCTTTAGCGCCTTGTCTTTTTCGTTTTTACTGCTTTTTAAACTGCCTATTATGGTTGTTATATCCGATTTTATGAGCGTTAGAATCTCATTCTTACGGAAAAAGTTAATGGTGAGATTGGTCATCTCTTGGTTTTTATGCTTTAATTCATGCTCTAGCTTTTCTTTTTCCAATTGTATGATTTGTTGCTCCTTCTGTTTGTTCTCTTTTTCATATTTACGCTTTAACTCCTCTTTTTTCTTTTCTGTTTCTAGGGTTATTTGTTCCTTTTTCTGTCGGAGACGTAGATCATCCCATTTGTAAAGTCCCCATAGGAATAGGATAAAGAGTATGCAATAGATGCTGTAGACTAAGTTTGTTCGATACCACGGTGGTAGAATGGTAAAACTAAAGGAATCTGTTGAGATGGAGCCATCTATAGAGAGTGCTTTTACTAAAAAGGTATATTCGCCTTCATCTAGGTTGTTATACTCCTTCATCTCTGTATGTGTAAAATCGGACCAATCTTCGTCGTTTAGCTTATATTGATAGTTTACCTGATATTCTTGTCCAAACTTGGATAATCCATATTCAATCTGTATACTATTCAATTGGTATCCCAGTATGGGCTTTATCTTTTTGTCCAAAAAGTTACTGGTATAGATCATTGAATCTTTGTGCTCTGTTGTGTGTACGTTTCTAATCTTAACCTCTGTTTTGCTCTTTTCGAACATTTTCTTTTGATTTTCTTGGTACAGTGCAAACCCATTTTCGTTGGGAATAATGAGTAAAGAATCCGCCAGAGGGATTACCGTTTCTGCATCTTGTACTAAATCAATAGGAAACTTATTAAATGAAAAGGTGCTGGTTGTATTGGCTCTTTTGTAATGGGTGAAATGAGTGGTTGTTATCTCCTTTTCGGTGAGTGCAATTAATTGATTACCATTTTCATAAAGGTGTAAGTAGTAGGACTTATCCTCCAAAAGATGGTTCATATATGTGCTCTTTTCTATTCTATCCTTCTTTTGGTTATAGCAATAGATACCTTTAGGGGTAGTAAAATAGATGGTGTCTTTTATCTTGCTGATTTGCACCTTTTTTACCTCTGAAGAACCCTCTTTAATAGGATAAGATTTAGTTGCAACCACCTCTTGCAGTGTAGAGTCAATGGTTACGCGAATAACATTATCTCTGTTGTTAATCCAAATATTTTGGGCGGATTCTTGTTGAAAATAGCGACTTGAGTTGGATAAGTTTTTTAGTTTCGTGACTAGTTTCCATTGGTCCTTTTCTTTTGCTAAGACATAGATGCCATCGTAGGTACCAACATAGATCTTATTAGGATGGTTCATTATGGGTTGACAGGTCCATGCGCCCACTATGTTGGTGACTCGTTGCATACTGTTGTTATGGATGATATATACCCCTCTATCGTGTAAACAAAATAGCTCTTCTCCAATTTGGCATAGATTCCATACTTGTCCGCTTGCATGTGGCATTTCATGAATTGTTGGCAGGTTATGGTTCGTTTCTACAGGATATGTGGTATAATATAAACCTCGATTAGTTCCTAGATAGAGTTTATCTTTCAAGAGAGCAGCTGTGTAGCCTGTTCCATAGGAGTTGGGATAGGAGTAGAGGTTGGTTAATGGATTATTTAAATAGATATAATCTATCCCCTTATCTAATCCAACCCATAGATTATCATTCTCATCAAACGATAGAGATAATACGGTTTTATTTTGTAATCCGTTGTTTTCATTAAAATACTTGGCACTGCGTGTTTTCCTATTAATCACCACTAGCCCCTTATGAATGGTACCTATGGCGATATTCTCTTTGTTAAAGGAGGTACAAAACACCTCATTCTTAGAAAGAAACGATTCTATGCCCAGAATATAGGGTGTTGTTTCTTGTCCGTTGTGGTAATAGAGCCCGTTGTAAGAGGTAACCACAAGTATGCCTTTTTTCTCTGGGATAAATCCTCGGATACGTTTACCTTTGAGAATATCTGCTCCCTGTAACGGAAAGAGATGGTTGCCTATTAACACAAACACACCTTTCTTTGTTCCTACATATAAAATGCCATTAATAATAGCCGAACAGTCAATATGCTCAACCGCTTCAATCTGTGTGAATTTTTTGTCTAAATATTTTAATATTTTCTGGTCGCCTTGGAAATAGAGCACATGCTCGTACTGGTGTACATTCCAAACGTTTCCAATCGTAGCGTTCTCTTGAGTGGTGGAATCGGATAAACAGGTATAGGTTAATTCTCCATTTTCATTGGCATCATAATAGCCAAATTCGTTGATACCTCCCACATAAATCTTCTTGGTTGTTTTTGAGGGATAGATGGAGCGGATGTCATCTTCGTTGTGGATGGGTAAAACAGTCCATTTATCGCCATCAAATTGAAGGATGCCATTTTTATTAGCAAAATAGGTCCAGTGATTATTATAGGAGGCTATTTGCCAGGTCTGACTGCCGTTTCCGTATGTTTTCTTTGGATAATTAATAATAAAACTATTCCAACTATTTGCCATTATTGAGGTGGATATGCTGAGTAATAAAAGGAGGAATAGTATGCTTCTTTTAACCTGTTTCATGTGGTAATAGATTGTTGGTTATACAAATATATGTTTTTTTGCATATTTATTGACTATATTTATAAGAATGTTCTCCTTTTTTATTTTTTAAGAATGAGTACCTTTGCGTTCATATCATTAAATATAGCATTATGTTATCCAGTTTAGCTTTCATCTTTTTGTTGGGCTTATTGTTAGGCTATCTCTCTCTAAAAATAAAGTTACCTGCTCTTATTGGCATGATTTTAACGGGCGTTATCTTGGGCCCCTATATGTTAGATTTGCTAGCACCTAATCTGTTAGATATATCGGCCGATTTACGTAAATTAGCATTGGTCATTATATTAACTCGTGCAGGGTTGGCGCTGAACTTGAAAGATCTAAAGCGTGTAGGAAGACCTGCTATACTGATGTGCTTTGTACCAGCAACCTTTGAGCTCATTGGTATTCTTGTGTTTGCACCTCTTTTGTTTCCTATCTCTTTACTAGATGCAGCCGTTATGGGTACCGTTATTGCCGCTGTTTCTCCTGCTGTGATTGTACCTAAGATGCTTTATCTTTTAGAGCATAAATATGGTACAGATAAAAGTATTCCCCAATTGATTATGGCGGGTGGATCGGTCGACGATGTTTTTGTAATTGTGCTTTTTACAGCTTTTACTGCATTGGCAGCTGGTGGAGAGATGAACATTGGGCAGTTTGCACAGATACCCATATCCATTGTGATGGGGGTCTTATTAGGTGTTTTACTAGGTGCTCTTTTTGTTTATTACTTTAAGCACTATCATATGCGCGATTCAGTGAAAGTTATTTTGCTGTTAAGCATATCCTTTTTGCTGATTGCACTAGAAGAGGAGATGAAGGGCATTGTGCCGCTTTCTGGACTGTTAGCTATTATGGCCATCGGTATTACTATACTAAAGAAGTACGATGTTTTAGCGATGCGTTTATCGTTTAAATTTACCAAATTATGGGTGGCTGCAGAGATTCTGTTGTTTGTATTGGTAGGTGCTACTGTTGACCTACATTATGCTGTATCGGCTGGATTGTCGGCTGTATTATTGATTCTGTTAGCTCTACTCTTTCGTATGGTGGGTGTCTATTGTTCTTTATTAGGTACTTCCTTAAACACAAAGGAGCGCCTCTTTTGTATGATTGCTTATACGCCAAAGGCTACTGTTCAGGCAGCTATTGGTGCTATACCATTAGGTATGGGACTTCCTCATGGCGAATTGATTTTAACTGTTGCTGTGCTTTCTATTCTTATCACAGCTCCTTTAGGAGCTTTGGGTATTGATATGACCTATCAGAAGTTGTTAAAATGGAATGAATAAGCCTTTTTTATTCCTTAACACTCTCTTTTTTATAAACTTGTTATTTAGAATACTATGAAAAATTTCTCTTTTTTACTGTTTACCTCTCTCCTCGTATCCATGTGTGTGGGATGTACTAAGCCAGCCAATGAACCTATTGAAGTGATGACTTTTAATGTTCGTTACGATAATCCAGATGATGCCTCTAATAACTGGGCACTACGTAAGGAAGCAGCTGCCAAAATGATTAACTACTATGCACCCGATGTTTTTGGTGCACAAGAGGTCCTTCACCATCAATTGACCGATTTAAAAGAATTATTACCCAATTATGAAGCGTTAGGAGTGGGTCGTTTAGATGGAAAAGAGGCGGGTGAATATGCCCCCGTTTTTTATAATAAACATCGTTTTAACATGGTGAGATATGGTAACTTTGCCTTGAGCGAACATCCTACTCATTTTGGCGAAAAAGGATGGGATGCTGCTTGCGAGCGTATGGCCACATGGGTTATTCTCCAAGATATACAGACCAACAAAAAGTTTTTCTTTATTAATACCCATTTAGACCATGTGGGATTGGTAGCGCAACGTATGGGTGCTAAATTAATCCAGCAGAAGGCTGTTGAGTTGGGCAAAGGATTACCCATCATTGTAACGGGCGATTTTAATGTTACCGCAGAATCGGATGCTTTTTTGGCAATGACAGAAGATGGTTTACTAAAAGATAGTAGGGCAGTTGCACCTATTTGTTATGGCCCTAATTGGTCTTTTCATGCTTTTGGCACTGTATCCCTTGAGGAGCGTCCATTGATTGACCATATTTTTGTGTCTAAAGAATTTAAGATCTTTAGTTCTAGGGTGATAGATGATAGAACAAAGAATGGAACGGGCTACTTGTCCGATCATAATCCAGTAATGGTTAAATTGTTAATTCGTTAATCGATATTCTTTTCCATCTTTATGGTTAAGTGCTGATTAGCAAAGGCTTTGCTTCAGAAAGGTTGTTTTATTCTCGCAATTAGGCGAATTCATAACAATCTTCCAGAATTGAGTTGATTTACTCTATAAAAGTGTATCTTTGCAGACTAACTGCAATAATTTAAATTACATGATGAGATCAAAAGACTTAAAAACGTCTGAACCAGCAAAATTGTTGGTGATTGGAGAAGATTCAAACTTACAATGGTCGGATAAGACAACACAAATAGCGATGTTTGCCGATTATTATTTCCGTAGTTTTCCAGAAGATCATGGAGAACGCAGCAGAAATGTAGAGGCACGTAACTTGTTTAGTTATTTAGGCTTTGCAACACTTAATAAGATTAAACCCAACGAAATATATATCACCAATTTATGTAACGACCAGGTGGCACCTGCTCCTAGAGGTAAGCGTGTGCTTATTCCTGAAGAGAAGGCCGTTAGAGGTCTGTCGCATATTGAGTGGATCTTAGAAGAGAACCCAACGATTGAATATGTATTTGTAATGTCTATGCAATCGAACTATTGGTTACAGAAATTAGGCTTTTATCCCTCCACAGAGGAGTTCCTAAAAGGCGCTGAGCCCCGTCGTAAGGGATTAGAAGATATGGATGAACCCTTCTATCAACCGGTAAATGGAAAAGTGTTTAGAACGATTTGTGCGCAAGAATTAACTGCAACCAAATTCCCTGTAAAAGTATTTCCTATTCTTCCTGCTAAGGATTATCCCTTTACTGCGAAAAACAGCGAATTGTTTGCTGCTGCCTATGAGAAATTACGTACCTTCTTTAGTACGCAAAAAAAATAGAGGCTTATTTCGTTAAGCTATAAAAAAAGACCTGCTTGTTGTAACAAGCAGGTCTTTTTTTGTTCGTATTAGTCAAGTGCTTTAAGCACTCCTTTTAGGCCTTACGCATGGTCTTAGCCATCTCAATGGCTAAAGCACGTGCTTTAGACATATCCTCCGTATGCATTGCATACTTCATCTCAACGGGTGCACCAACTACTGTAAAGCCACTTTTCTCCACAAAGTCGCCTATACGTTTAACCGCTGCTCCTGCCCATGAGAAGGAACCAAAGTAGGCAAAATATCTAGGTTTGATATTTCTCATCTTAATCTTGTTTAAGAGCTCTTCTATGGCTGGATAAAGACAATTGTTATAGGTAGGGGAGCCAATAATCAAGCCATTGTAGCGGAAAATATCTGCTAGTATGTAGGATGGATGGCTTTTCGAAACATTATGCATCACAATTTTTCGGATACCCTGTGCAGAAAGTTCGTTGGCTATCTCTTCTGCCATCTCTTCTGTATTGCCATACATGCTTCCATAGGCAATCACTACGCCCTCTTCTGCTTCGTATTTGCTGAGCTTATCGTAGGTAGCCACTACCTTGTTGAGTAGTTCGTGCCATACCGGTCCATGTGTGCAGCAGATATATTCTAATTCTAGTCCAGCTAGTTTCTTTAATGCTTGTTGTACATTTTTTCCGTATTTACCCACAATATTAGCGTAGTAACGAGTCATCTCCTCCCACTGTTTTTCAATGAGTAGTTGCTCATCAATAATGCCGCCATCTAAGGTGCCATAACAGCCAAAGGCATCTCCTGTGAAGATTGTTTTCGTGCTGATGTCGTAGGTCATCATTGTCTCGGGCCAATGTATCATTGGTGTAAGATAAAATTGGAAGGTATGTGTACCCGTTGTTAGTTGGTCGCCCTCTTTAATTACTAGCTGTTTACTTTTTATACCGTAGAATCCCTCAATCATATCAAAGGTACGTTTGTTTCCTACCAATGTAATCTCCGGATATTGTTGTTTTATCAGTGCAAGCGAACCAGAGTGATCCGGTTCCATATGATTAATGATGAGATAATCTATAGGACGGTCGCCTAAGATTCTTTTTATTTGTTTAAGGTAGCGTTCAAAACAGCTAATTTCAACTGTTTCAATTAGCGTTACCTTTTCGTCAACAATTAGATAAGAATTATAGGATATGCCATAAGGTAATGGCCACATCCCTTCAAATAATTCGGTCTTGCGGTCGTTGACACCTACATAGTGCGTTGTTGTTGTAATAAGTGAGTTGCTCTTCATTTTTTCTCTTTTATTCGTTGTCTAATTCTTGATATTCTAGGATATCAGCTGGCTGACATTTCAGCACTTTACAAATACTCTCTAGGGTAGTAAAACGAATTGCTTTTGCTTTTCCTGTTTTCAAGATGGATAGGTTGGCAGGGGTTATCTTAACAAGCTCTGAAAGTTCATTAAGTGACATTTTTCTGCGTGCCATCATGATATCTAGGTTTACTATAATTGCCATGTTACTTTTTTCTAATTAAACTGTAAATTCTTGTTCCTCTTCTATCTTCAGTCCTTTTGCAAAAACCTCAGCAATCAGGAAGGAGATAATGCCAAGAAGAAGTCCGATATTGTTTACACAGCTCAAGTAATTGATATGGTAATTTGACAAATCGATTGCTTCATTAAGTTCAATAAGCGACATAGCAGTATATGTACATTCCACTATGTAGGATACAATAAGCAACCCCCCCATTTTCCGCAGCAAAGATACGTTTTTCCAACTAAAAACGTTTGACTTATTTATATTTATTATAAAACGGAAAAAAAGAATGATGGCCATAATGGTACAGATAATAGATGTTATGGCCGCTATAGTCATTATTATAACCTTTGTAAGGGTGCTATTTGTCTTAACTGAGACATATCCTTCGGTAGGCCAAATTTTGATCTCCTCCTGCTTCTCACCTTTTAGGAGAGTTGCATTTTCACTCGTGATAAAGTTAGGTGTGAGGCTTAAGATATTTATGTTCTTAAGTAGCTCCTTGTTTTCTTTATTCTCATCCTTTTGCGTACCTTCAATCAAACATTGCATGTTTGTTGCTATAGTGATAATACTTTCTGCCGATAAGAACAGCATGGTCACCATGGTTAAGAAACAGAATAGATTAATTTTTTTCTTCATAATTTTAAGATAAAATACCTCCTTTGGCTACGAGCCAAAGGAGATAAATAAAGAGAGAGTTGTTTGTATAATTATTTAGTCATTCTTAAAAAAGACTATGCAAGAAATCTCGTGTAGGTTTATCTCCTTTTATTGTTGTTTTAGTATAGATATTTATTGTTTAACGATATGCAAATAAAGTGCATTCCTTTCACTTATGCAAGTGGTAATGAGCAAGATGCCAGTAAATTTACATTGTTTAGTTAGATAGTTGTTTTATTAACATGTTTTTCAGTTCCCTTTTTGGGGCCCTCTATTTTGCTCTTTCTTTTAGGGCTGCCAGGGTTTTTAAGCGCTATAAGTCTCGGGCGTTTATGTTCCTTCAGACTGCATTTACTCCATGCAGTAGAGGTGGAACTAGAAGTATGGGCTCGGTCGTTTATGCTTCTTCAGGCTGTATTTACTCCATGCAGTAGAGATGGAACTAGAAGTATGGGCTCGGGTGTTTATGTTCCTTCAGGTTGCATCCTTTCTATCCGTTGGGGCGTAAACATAAATAAGGCTACCCAATTGGGTAGCCTTATTCTATAAAGTAAGAAACGAATGTTTATTCTATTTCTTTTTGTTGATCATTAAGTAAGCTATTGGAGATGCAAGGAATAAAGAAGAAGATGTACCTACAACAACACCTAGAATCATTGCAAAGGAGAATCCTCTAATACTATCACCTCCTAATAAGAATACACATAACAATACGATTAATGTACTTACAGAAGTATTGATGGTACGTGCTAATGTTGTATTCAAAGAGTCGTTAAACAATTTCTTCTTATCCTGTTTTGGATGAAGGTGGAAGAACTCACGAATACGGTCAAAGATAACCACCTTATCATTGATAGAGTAACCAATAGCGGTAAGAACAGCTCCAATAAAGGCTTGGTCGAGCTCTAAAGAGAAGGGAACAAAGCCCCATAGAGCAGAGAATAAACCGATAATGATAATGGTATCCACAGATAAAGCAAGTACCGAACCAACACTATAAGCGATGTTTCTAAAACGTAGTAACACGTATAAGAAAATAGCTAATAGAGAAAGTAATACAGAGATTACAGCTGAGTCTTTAATATCATCTGCAATAGTTGGACCCACTTTCTGAGAACTAATGATACTATCTGTTAAGTTTTCACGGTCAGTGAATGTATCAAAGGTTGCTGTACTAGAAAGAACCGGTTTCAATGCTTTAAATAAGAAGGCCTCAATCTCTGTATCTACAGAGGTTGCATCTTCATTGATACGGTAGTTTGTACTAATACGATATCCTTTTTGTGTTTTAATAACACTAAACGATGCTTTGTCTTCGCTATTGTTCAGCTCTGCTGCTTTGGTGTTCACCATTTCAGCTATTTTCTCTGGAGAAATAGTTTGTTCAATAGCTACCACAAAGTTACGTCCACCGGTAAAGTCAATACTTTGACTAAATCCACGGGTAAAGACAGAAGCTAAACAAGCTATAACGATAATGCCAAAGATGATAAATGACTTCTTAGCATTGTTCATAAAGTTATAACTACTATTCACCATTAACTTTCTAGAGATCTTAGAAGAGAAGTTAAGGTCGCGATATTTCTCTTTTGTAAGTAGTTTCTCATATACTAAACGAGTTAAGAATACAGCAGTAAAGAAGGAGCAGAAAATACCAATGATTAAGGTTGTTGCAAAACCTCTAATCAATCCAGTACCAAAATTAAACAAGATAAGACCTGTAATAATGGATGTGATATTTGAGTCAAGAATAGCAGATAGTGCATTTGAATACCCATCTTTAATCGCATTTTTCAATGTTTTACCCGCTTTGAGTTCCTCTTTTGTACGCTCATAGATTAACACGTTAGCATCTACAGCCATACCAAGGGATAAGACCATACCCGCAATACCCGACATGGTTAATGCAGCTTGGAAGGAGGATAAAATACCTAGTGTAAAGAATAGGTTAAAGAGTAAAGCAGCATTTGCTACCATACCTGGTATTAAACCATACATAGAACACATATAAACCATCAAAAGAACTAAGGCCACTGCAAACGAGATGACACCTTGGTTAATAGAAGCTTGTCCTAAAGATGGCCCAACTGTATCTTCTTGCACAATACGTGCAGGAGCAGGCATCTTACCCGATTTCAACACATTGGCTAAATCCTTTGCCTCTTCTAGTGTAAAGTTACCAGTAATCTGTGAGTTTCCTCCAGAGATCTCCCCATTTACATTTGGTGCAGAATATACCAAGCCATCTAAAACGATAGCAATGGATTTACCAATATTACGTTTGGTAATATCTGCCCAACGTGTACTACCTTCACTATTCATCGACATACTTACCGATGGGTGATTGTATTGGTCATAATCATCTTTTGCAGTAGAAATCACATCACCGGCCAAGATAGGACCGTTGTGTACATTCTCCTGTGTGTTTTCTTGAAACTTAGTAGCAAAGAGTTCAAATACTTCTCTTTCGTTAGCTTTTACGCTCCATTTTAAACGTAGGTCGCTAGGAAGCAACTCTTTTACTTCGCTCATGGCTAAGTATTTGTTGATAGTAGCTGTATCTTGGTAGCGTGCAACACCAAGAAGTGCGCTTCTACTGTTGTAAACATGCAAGATAGACAAAAGAGGATTTTGTTTCTTTGCTGCTTTAAGTGCAGCTTCGCTTTGCTTCTCTTGTGAATCGCCTGTTGCTGCTTTTGCAACATTATCCGCTAAGTTTGTTTTTTCAGTTACCGCTAGTGTATCCGCAGCAGCATCTTCTGTTTCGTTTTCTGCAAGAATCTCGCGTACTTTTTTGTCTGCCTCAGTGATATAAGGTACAATTTCAGAAGCATCGTATGTTTCCCAGAACTCTAAGTTGGCTGAACCCTGTAACAAGTCGGCCACACGTTTAGGATCTTTCACACCTGGAAGCTCAATCATAATACGACCAATATTATTCTCTAATAATTGGATATTAGGTTGTGCAACACCAAAACGGTCAATACGTGTACGAAGAACGTTGTAGGAGTTTTTTACAGCCGCATTGATTTCGTCTCTCATTACCTGTTCAACAGCGCTATCGCTTGTTCTTGGGTTGATCTTATCACTTAACTGTTCGGTAGCAAATAATTCAGCTAAATTAGAACCAGGAGCTAATTTTTTATATTCTCTAATAAAGAGGGTAACAAAATCACCTGCTTCTGAAGCTTGTAATTTTTTTGCTGTACTAATTGCTTGTAAAAAGTTCTGGTCGGTTTTATTTCCAGATAGAGCTTTTACGATATCAGGTATAGATACTTCAAGGATAACATTCATTCCTCCTTTTAAGTCAAGACCTAAACCAATTTCCATTTCACGACATTGTTTTAGCGTATAGCTCCACAACCAAACTTTCTGATTGCCGAGTGAGTCTACATATGCTGATTCGCTCTGATGATTCTCTGCCGCTTTCTTCATGTGATAGTGGCTAACAAAAGAGAAAGAAAGATAGAAAACACAAACCAATGTGAGTGCTACCGCCAAAAATTTAACAAATCCTTTGTTTTGCATTTTGTGATTAGATTTAGATTATATTTATTACTTATTAATTAATTATTTTAATACAAGTGTGCAAATATAGCTTTTTTTTAGTTATACCCCATTTTTTTGTGCATAAATAACACGCGTTTTTAGGCTAGTGGGGCTTTTGGCCTCACTAGCACTATAATTCTTTAAACGCTTTCTTGTTGCTATAATCAGCGAATTGAAATTTGCTTTAGTAATATTTAAATTATTTTAAACCTCTATTTTGCAACATAGCATCCACTTTTGGTTGTGCACCCTTGAACTGTATATATAGTTTCATTGGATCTTCGCTATTTCCTTTTTCCAGAATATTTGTGCGGAAAAGGTCGGCTGTTTTTTTGTCAAAAGTACCATTCTTTTTGAAAGACTCAAAAGCATCCGCATCTAAAACATTTGCCCATAAATAGCTATAATATCCTGCAGCATATCCACCAATGATATGGTTAAAGTAGGTCACACGGTAGCGAGGTGCTATCTCTGGAATAAGACCTAATTTCTGCATCTCCTCTTTTTCAAATTTCAGAGGATCAAAGTTATCAAAGTTCGTCAAGCTGTGTAGTTTCATGTCCAGAAGTGCAGCTGCAGTAAGTTCTGTGGTAACAAATCCTTGGTTAAAAGTTTTAATCTCTTGTATCTTTTGGATCAAAGCATCTGGGATTGTCTCGCCAGTTTTATAATTCTTAGCATATAGCTTTAATACCTCCGGATAGGTAGACCAGTTTTCCATAACTTGTGAAGGAAGCTCTACAAAGTCGCGTGCAACGTTGGTACCCGATGTTCCTTGGTAGTTACATTTGGTAAGCATGCCGTGTAGGGCATGTCCAAACTCATGAAAAGTAGTCTCTACCTCATCGAGCGTTAACAACGAAGGTGTATCGCCAGATGGTTTTGTAAAATTACCAACATTATAAACAAGAGGACGTACGCCAGCTTTTTCTTCTCTAAAGTTACTCATCCATGCGCCACCACGTTTGCTAGCTCTAGGAAAGTAATCCGTATAGAATAGGGCCAGATGGTTGCCATCTTTATCTTTTACCTCGAACACCTCTACATCTTTATGGTAGACAGGGATGTCTGTTAGTTTTGTGAATGTAACGCCATATAATTTGTTAGCTACCATAAAGGCACCAGCTCTAACATCTTCCAGTTTGAAATAGGGTTTAAGTACATCTTCGTTAAAGTTAAACGTCTCCTGTTTTACCTTATTGGTATAATACCACCAATCCCAAGCTTGTAGTTTCTCGCCTTTATGCTCTCTGTCCATTAGTTTCTGCATATTGGCTCTCTCTACCTTAGCTTTGTCTAATGCAACGGTCCAGATATTTTGCAAGAAATCCATTACCGTTTTAGTGTTTTTGGCCATGGTAACGTCTAAGATAAAGTCGGCTGCTGTTTTAAAGCCAAGCAAGTTTGCTTTTTCTAAACGCAGTTGTAAGATACGGGTGATAATCTTTTTATTATCATTCTCGTCGTTATGGTTACCTTTATTGGTATAAGCGGTGTATACCTCTTTTCGGAGTGCACGGTTGTCGGCATATTGCAAGAAGGGTAAGCGACTTGCTGTATCGATAGTAAAGAGCCATTTGCCCTCCATACCTTTAGCTTTAGCCTCTTCTGCCGCACTTTTCTTAAACCATTCTGGTAGACCAGACAAGTCTTTCTCGTTATCAATCACTAATTGATAGCTATTATTATCGTTGAGTACATGTTTACTAAACTGTATACCCAATGTAGAAAGTTCCTTGTTGATAGCTCTAAGTTTTTCCTGTTTCTCACTATCTAACGCAGCACCTGAGCGGATAAAGTTGCGGTAATAGGTATCCGTTAATCGTTTTTGTTCCGATGTATAGTCCTTCTCATTGGCAGCTATCTTCTGGTGAACTTTCTCCACTTTTTTGAAGAGTGCTACATTAAGATACATATTGTCAGAATGTTCTGCCATTATTGGGGCCAGTTTCATAGACAATGCAGCGATAGAGTCGTTTGTTAACGCTTCGGTGATGCTGTTAAACACCCCTCCCACGCGATTTAGAATTTCTCCACTGTTGTCGAGTGCTTCAATCGTGTTTTGGAAAGTTGGTTCCTCTTTAGCGTTAACAATAGCGTTAATCTCTTCGTTTTGTTGTTCAAAGCCCTTCATAAAGGCAGGTTCATAATCCTCAAACTTTATTTTATCAAAAGGAGGAGCTCCAAACTTGGTCGAAAACTCGGAAAAGAATGGATTCTGTTCCGTTTTATGTACACATGCGTAGTTCATACAGCAAATTACGATTAGTAAGAAAAATGGTTTTAGTTTCATTATGGTTAGGTTTTTATGAGTTAATTGTTTAATTGTAGCGCGCATTTTATGGGGTAGTGGTCTGACCCTTCTGGTTTTCTGTCTATCACACAATTGTATGCCTTAAAATGGTCACTATATAATATATTGTCAATTCTAAAGTAAAAGCCACTCTGGTTATACGAGATGCCCAATCCGTTTCCTGTACGTACAAAAGCATCGTGTAACTGTTTCGAAGCGGTTCGATAGGTATAAGAGATAGGGGTGTCATTAAAATCGCCACAAACCACTAATGGTCGGTTTTTTTGTAGCACCGAGTCAATAAGATGCGCCATTAAATCCGCTTGTTTAGCGCGAATCACCGTAGCTTCTCCTAATTTTTTTATTAGTCGTTGACTAATTAATGAGGTTTTTTGTGCTTCGGGATGAATAATAATATCCTTATAAAGCGCCCTATCTTTTCGTGTTAACTTGTTCGACTCTAGATGGTTATTGATACAAACAATGGTATCGTTATTAATCTTTATTTCGGAGATTGTCCCGCCGTTGTATTTGCTATCGTAAGCAATTAATCGCGAAGAGAGGATTGGGTATTTCGAATAACAAGCCAATCCGTTGACCGTTTGTGTTCCACATCTCAAGTAATTTTTATAGGTATATGCTTTTAGCACACTATCCACCTCCCTTTTTTGTAGGTACTGTTTATTTTTAGAGGTGATAAACTCCTGAATAAAGATGATATCCGCTTTACTCTCCTGCATATATTGGAGTACACTATTGGGCGACCTTCTGGTTGGTTTTTTTTGGCTCTGCATTGCCATTGAGTTGTAGGATAGAATCTTTATGGCATCCTTAGGTGCTGCCTTTGGTAGGTTTATAGGCAATACGGTTCTAATCTGCACAGAGCAGATAAGTAGTGTAAGCAGTGATATCCAGATCAATTTGCGGTAGAAAACCAACCAAAACAGTGAAAAGAACACCATGATGAGTAGGAAGATAGGAAAGACGATACCCAGTCCAGACAAAAACGGAAAGCGATTAGGTGGGATATAGGGTGAAAAAGCAGACACAACCATAGCTACTGCAAAAAATATATTTGTCAGCAAGATAACCATTCGTATGAACCCAAAAAGCTTTTTCATGTTTCTATTTTTTACTCGCGTCAAAAAGTGCTTTCTTTTCCGCTGCAGTCAGACTCTCATAGCCAGATTTTTTAAGTTTATCTAAGATGGTATCAATTTTAGCAGTATCTCTTTTTTGTTCTGCTTTATATTGGTAGTCCCTCTCTCTACTGCCATAATGCACCTTCATCTTAGGTCGTTTTCTCTCTTTAGAGAAGATGGTTTCCACCCAATTAATAAGTCGTTGAAGCGGTGTAGTGATCCATGCGGTTAGGTCCACCCCTTTGTTTAAGCCATAAGTAAAGAGTAAACCAGCGATAGCGCCTCCTAGATGAGCAACATGCCCGCCCGTATTACTGCTTGGCATTAATAACAGGTCTAGTACAACAAAGCCAATAGCAATATATTTAAGTGGCCAGCGTCCCAAAAGAAAGAGTTGCACCTGATAGTTCGGTTCTCTATAAGCCACCGCAGTAATTAGCGCCAATATAGAGGCCGATGCTCCAAGTAATGGTATATCTCCTTGGTTTGCCATTGCGGGGAATAAGTTGTAGACCAGTAAATAAAGAAGGCCTCCAAGTAGTCCCCCCCAGATATAGACGCCACGATAGTGTTTGGAAGAGAAAAACAGTAAAAAGAGTTGTCCAAATCCATATAAACAGATCATGTTAAAGAAGAGATGACTCAGCTGTTCATGTAGAAACATATAGGTAAAAATGCCCCATGGTTTTTGTAGGAAATGTCCCACATTAGAGTAGAGCATAAAGGAGTTCGTCAGCGGTGCCGATGTTAGTTGGAAGAGCCAATGCACAAGTGCGGCAAAACTGATGAATAGAAAAACGGCAATATTACAATAGATAAATTGTAAATTGATATTCTTCGCTGTAAAGGTTCTGTATAACTGTTTAATATCAATCATAGTTGCGATGCTTTTTTTTCCAATAGAGAATAAGCGCTAATCCAAAGAGCATACCTCCTAAATGTGCAAAATGTGCAATGTTATCACTGCTATTAATCATACCTAGATAGAGTTCAATGGCCGCATAACCTATTACAAAAAACTTAGCTTTGATAGGGAAGGGTATTGGGAAAACAAACATTCTTTCGTCAGGGAATAACATTCCAAAAGCAAGCAAGATGCCATACACAGCTCCCGAAGCCCCAATTGTAATCATCCTATTCAAGTAGCTAGCCATTGGAATGGCAAGTCCACTTCCAATATCCACGTTAGTATAGCCAGATAACACCGTTGCATAATGAATATATTGAATGATTTCTTGAATAAGCCCTGCTCCAATACCACAGACCATATAATAGATGAGGAAATGTTTGATGCCCCATACTTTCTCTAGGATACGTCCAAACATCCAAACCGCAAACATATTAAAGAAAAGATGTTCAAAATTGGCGTGCATAAACATATAGGTTACCAATTGAATAGGGTTAAAATCGTCTGCTAAGAAAAAATGCAGACCCAAATATTGGTCGAGCGAAATGCCACGATTTTCAGCCACTAAGCTTCCTAAGAAAAAGAGCACATTAATAATCAAGATATTTTTAGTTGCTTTTGGCATACGGTTCTATTTACGTTAGTTGTATAATCTCACAAACGTACAAATAAAATTTTTATTAACGAGGCAAAAGGGTGTATCTGTTTTGTTTTTTTCAATAACTCTGTCTATTTTTTTAGTTTTTTTATTTGAATTATCATTTTCATTGCTTATGTTTGTGAAACCAAGGTATTTATAAGATTAATTAACAATGAGATGTTATGAATAAAGCAGAAATAGCAAAAGCGGTAGCAAAAGGATCAGGATTGAACGAAGAAAATGCGCAAAAAGCGATTGATGCTCTTGTTGCATGTGTTGGTTCCTCCTTAGAATCTGGTGAGAAGGTATATGTTGCTGGCTTGGGCACCTTTGATGTAAAAGAGCGCATGGCACGTACAGGGATAAACCCAGCTACGAACGATATTGTTCAGATACCTCATCGACGCGTAGTTAGATTTCGAGTATCTACCTCCTTAGCCAAGCGTGTTCGCTAAATAAAAACGTATGTACTGGTGTGATTTATAGGTAGTTCTTTTGGACTACTTTCTTGTAATGTAAAGGCTGTTCAACTCCACTTGAGCAGCCTTTTTTGTATTATACTGTTTTATTTCTTTTTTCTTTT
>Ga0172378_10002120_pt1 | contig 18481 bp, 16 predicted proteins | sample GrowelOW332metaG_FD_119755 | JGI IMG/M metagenome (GOLD analysis project Ga0172378, IMG submission 119755) | Groundwater microbial communities from an aquifer near a municipal landfill in Southern Ontario, Canada - Pumphouse #3_1 metaG | ecosystem: Environmental > Aquatic > Deep subsurface >... | reverse complement strand
GCAGGTCGGCCTTGCATTGAGAGAAGCTTTCGCTCACCAGGAACTGTGTGCGCTTCATGGCCTCATAGATCTTGCTGACAGTCTGCTTGAGGTAGTCGAGGCACCTCTGATCCGGAGCCATGACCTTCTCCCAGTCCCACTGGTCGACATAGATTGAGTGTATTGCATCTATGTCATCGTCAGGGCGTATGGCGTTCATGTCCGTATACAGCCCGCGGCCTGGCTCAAAGCCATGATCCGCCAATGCCATGCGCTTCCACTTGGCAAGGGACTGAACTATCTCCATGGAGGTATTGTTCATGTTGCCAACCTGGAATGATACGGGACGTTCAACGCCGTTGAGATCGTCGTTGATGCCGCTGCCCTTGGCCACAAAAAGAGGAGAGGTAAAGCGGGAAAGGCAAAGCTCGCCGCTTAGCTCCCTCTCAAATGTATCCTTGACAAACTTGATCGCCTTCTCTGTCTGCTTCTGATCTATAAGGCTTCTGTAGCCCTTTGGGAATATGCTTGACACTGTATCCTCCTTGAAATTAGGCAAACAATATAGTTTTGCATGAAAATAGTAAAGAACCAATGCCGATGAAGGCATGGAATCAACTAATGCTTGATAAGGAGCTTGGGATAAGGCTATCATGTAGCCATGGAGAAGAAGATATCCACTCTAAGCAAGGTGATGCTGTGTTCAGCTGATGGATTCACCCTAAGCCTGTACAGCCTGATGACCTCAGGCATGCTCACCTACTACTACACCAAGTACCTTGGGCTCACTGAAGGCCGAGCCAGCATTGTCTGGGCCTTTTTTGCTGCCTGGAACTTCTTCACCCCTACTCTCTTTGGCTATATCTCAGACCGAGTGAAAAGCAAGCTGGGAAGAAGAAGGCCTTTCATCCGCTATGGCTGCTTCTTCACAGCAGGCTTCTTCTGCCTAAGCTGGCAGGATCTAGGGCTGGGAAGCGGACAGAGTGCCTTGATGGCCCAGATGCTTGGCTGTCTTTTCCTTTTTGACCTATGCCACGTTGCTGTAAGCTCATCCATATACATAATGCCCTATGAGATGACACTGGACAACAATGAAAGAGCTTCCATCTTCACCCTGAGAATAGTAAGCAATGCCCTTGCAATGGCCATCCCTTTGGCCTTGGTGCCCACTATCAAGCCCCAGGTTGGCCAGAGCGCCCTTGTCTTTCGCATTGTCATGGATGCCCTGGGCTTGCTTGCCCTGGCTGTCATCCACCTCTCAACCTATTTCTACAAGGAAGAGGAATACGAAAAGAAAGCTGACGGCATGGGCTTCTTCAAGGGCCTTGTTGCTTGCTTCAAGAACATAAGCTTTGACATATACATGATCTGCAACCTAAGCGTGGTCTTCATCCAGACCATACTTACACAGGGAGTTCTCTACTACTTTGATGAGTTCTCCACCCCTATGATCCTGGTCTATGCCTCTCTTGCAGCCGGGATTGTCATCGGAATAGTTCTCTTTTCCAAAATTGCTGCATCGCTAGGAATAAGGCGCAGGATGCTTGGCATGTTTGCCATCATGTTCTCAGGAACCTTGACTGTATGGCTTGGCGGGGCTCTGCCTGCCTTGTGCGCCATCGGCTTTCTGCTGGCGGGAATCGGCTTTGCTGGAGCAATGCTCATGGTGCCCCTTCTCATAGGCGACGCCATTGACTACGATGAGAGCGTCACAGGCCTGAGAAGAGAGGGCATGTACTTTGGCGTCAACAATGTTACAAGCAAGCCAGCTGTAAGCTTAGCCAACTCAGCTTTCCTGCTCATCATTCAGGCTTTCGGCTATGACCAGGCTCTAGGCAAGGGCCTTCAGAGCGTCCAGGCTAAGTCAGGCATTCTTTTTGCCTGGATGGGCACAAGCGCTCTTGCAGTCATTATCCCCGCCATCTCAATTCTCTTCTACACACTGGATGGCCCTGCGTGGACAAGGACAAAGGCAGAGCTTCAAAGAAAACACGATCAAGGCGCTATTGCGCATTAGGAGGCAACATGGACGCAAATCTTTACAAGCAAAGGAGCATAAAGGCTGCTCATGCCATTGAGGCTCTCAAGAAGAACGGATTCGAGGCTGCTCTTGTCCCGAGCATAGAAAGCTTGCCCAAGCTAGTTACATCCCTTATTCCAGACGGCTCCTCAATAGGCCTGGGCGGATCGGTCAGCCTTGTTGAGTCAGGAGTGCTGGAGGCAGTTCGAAAAGGGCCCTACAAGCTCATAGACCGATACGAGAAGGGCCTGAGCAAGGAGCAGCTTCACCAGAGGCTCAGGGAAGGCCTGCTCAGCGATGTATTTCTGACCTCTACCAACGCCATCACCCTGAATGGGGAGCTCTACAACGTGGATGGAACCAGCAACCGCACTGCGGCCATGCTGTTTGGACCTGAGAAGGTGATAGTTGTCGCTTCGGCCAGCAAGATCGTCTCCAACCTTGCCGAGGCCATCGTCCGTGTAAAGACAATCTGCGCACCAGCCAATGCCATCAGGCTTGACTGCCCAACCTTCTGCGCTTCCAGCGGGTCCTGCATCAAGAGGTCGTTCAGTCCTGAAAACCTCATGTGCCTTCCTGCTGGAGCCTGCGAATCCACCATATGCTCCAATGCTGTCATAATGGGACATCAAAAGGCTGCTGGAAGGATTACAGTTCTGATTTGCCTGGAGGACCTTGGATACTGATGAAGATAACATTCTATGGAGCTGCCTTGTGCGTGACCGGCAGCATGACGCTTCTCGAAGCCTGCGGCAAGCGCATACTCATTGATTGCGGACTATCCCAGGGCTCTGATGCCAAAAGGGGCCAGGGCTTTGATTTCGATCCCAAGAGCATAGATGCAGTCCTGGTCACCCATGCTCACATCGATCATTCAGGCCGCCTCCCCTACCTCTATAAGCTTGGCTTTCGGGGGCCTGTTTTCTGCACCCCGGCAACCCATAAGCTTTGCTCGATCATGCTCATCGACAGTGCAAAGATACAAGAAAGCGATGCTGTGTGGCTCACTAAGAAGGCTCTCAGGCTTGGAAAGAAGCCTGTTGAGCCGCTTTACACAGAGGATGATGCAAGGGGAATCCTGGAATACTTTACAAGCTACTCCTATGGCAGGACAGTCAACATCGCCCCGGGCCTGGACTTTCGATGCATCGATGCTGGACACCTGCTTGGCTCGGCCTTCATCGAGGTCTTCGTCGTCGAGGACAAGAAAGCATCCAAGCTGGTCTTCTCTGGGGACATAGGCAACCTGGACCAGCCAATCATCAACGACCCAAGCTACATAAGCCATGCGGACTATGTGATAATGGAATCCACCTACGCAGACAGAAACCACCAGGCTGTCTTTTCTCAGTCACAGAGCGAGGATGAGCTTAGAGGCATAATCATCAGCACCTTCGCACGAGGGGGCAAGATCATAATGCCAACCTTCTCAGTAGGACGGACCCAGGAGGTGCTATATCTTCTTGCCAAGGTGCTGCCGACGCTGGGCTTCAAGGTTCCTGTCTACCTGGATTCCCCGCTGTCGATCAAGGCAACCGAGGTGTTTGCAACCTGCATTGCTGGCTATTACGACAAGCAGGCCATGGAGCTGGTGGAGAAAGGAATCAACCCTCTGGACTTCGATACGCTTATTCCAATAGAGGATGCGGAGAAGTCCAAGACCCTCAATACCTTGGACCAGGCCTGCATAATCATCAGCTCAAGCGGAATGTGCGAAGCAGGACGGATAAGGCATCACCTCAAGCATAACCTCTGGAAATCGGAATCATCCATAGTATTCACAGGCTACCAGGCCGAAGGAACCTTGGGTCGAAGCATTGTCGATGGCAAGAAGATGGTGAAGGTGCTTGGCGAGCAGATCAAGGTAAGAGCCCAGATCTACAAGATGGAAGGCCTTAGCGGCCATGCAGACCGCAGCGGGCTTGACAAGTGGATAGGAGCCTTTGCCTCCAATCCAAGAAAGGTGTTTGTCATCCATGGAGAGAAGGAGAACGCTGAGCTTTACGCCCTTCATCTTTCCAGTGACATGGGCATGGATGCTGTGGCTCCTGCCTATGGCCAGAGCTTTACCATCTAGGCCTTATGAACCGCTTCTCGCTTTCCTGAAGGTCAAGCCCGACGGTTCCGCCTGGGTTCATCAGGTTCTTGGGGTCGAAGTGAGCCTTGAGAGCCTTGAAGACCTCCATCTGGTTTGTTCCGATGCAGCCTTCAAGCCAGGGGGCGAAAAGCTTGCCGATTCCATGATGGTGGCTTATTGCAGCTCCTGAAGCCTGTATTGCATCCAGTATGCCCCTATGGTAGGCCTTGAAGTCCTCAAGGTCAGAGCATTGTGTTATGAATATCCAGTACAGGTTGGCTCCTTGGGCATAGGCATGAGACATATGGGTCATGCATATGGTGTTCGGCCTTGAGTGGCAATACTCCCTTACGCTCTTGTGAACGGAAGCCATGTTCGACCAGTTGACGGTGCACTCCAGTGTGTCGGTGACAACGCCAAAGTCCTCCATGCTGTCTCTCATGTAGGGATCCAGGAACCTTCCCTTCTCCCAGCCCTTTGTAGGCAGGGCTGTCAGGTACATGGCCCCATAGGACTTGCATATCCTGTGTATGGATCTTTTCAGATTGCGGCAAAAGCCAAGCTGGCCATCTGTAAAGCCCAGAAACAGGCAGCGTTCTCCGCTCTTGAATCCACGCAGCCTCAACAAGCCTTCCAGCGGGGATTCATCCACCCCGTAGAGGCCAAGCATGACCTCGGTTTCCTCTGGATCGCTCAATCGGAACACCGATGGGTTTCCGCTTTCGGCCTGCATGATGGTCCTGGCAGCCTCTCTTGCCTTTTCCCAGCTTGGAAATATATAGCTGAAGCGAAGATGGTTCTCAGGCCGCCAGAAGGAGAACTTCAGCGTGACTGTGCAAAGCACACCGAAAGCCCCTTCGCTTCCCATCATGATCTGGTCTATGGACGGGCCTGTTGCCTTGCGAGCATAGCTGTCGCTGGTGATGTGGCCAATTGGAGTCACATAGTCCTGCCCGAGGACCAGGTCCTCTATCTTTCCATAGTAGGTGCTGTTCTGCCCGGCGCCTCTGGTGACCACCCAGCCTCCAACGCTTGAGTACTCAAAGCTCTGTGGGAAATGCCCCACGGTGTAGGCAGCCTTGGCACCGAACTCCTTTACAGCATTCTGCAGGTGCCTCTCAAGATCCGGCCCGCTCATTCCAGCCTGTACAGTTATTGTATGATCGATCTCGTTGAAGGCTATGACCTTGTTGAAATGGCGCCTCATGTCTAGGCTGAGACCGCCGGCCACAGGCTCTACGCCTCTTGTGACTGAGGAGCCGCCTCCATACACATAGAGGGGAACATTCTCCTCATAGCAGAAGGCAACAAGCTTCTCTATGTCCTCGGTGGTCGATGGATAGACTACAGCGTCAGCCACATTCTCGACAATCTTGGCTCTAAGCCTCATCAGGTCGCTCATTGTCTTTCCATAGGCAACGCTGAGCCTGTCATAGCCATCCAGGCTGACATTCTCATCGCCGACAATGGCCTTGAGCCTGCTGACCTGGGCCTCGGTGAGCTTGCTTGGCATATATGAAGGCACAGTCTCAAGCCCAAGGGGCTCAGTAGGATCCACCAGGGGCTTCTCAATGTTGAAGCGGGAGCGCATCATGGACACAAGGCTTGCCTTGGGCACCTTGTTGAAGCTTGGGTCTCCCCACTTGAATATTGACCTATAGGATCGCCTGGGCGGCGGGTCCAGATACCAATTGGGATTATCTTCAGTTCTCCTAGCCATTTGATGTCTCCTTGAGCATATCGCGGTAGATGCTCCTCAGCCTCTTGTAAAGGCCAAGATAGCGCTTATGGTATATATCGCTGTAGATCTTGTGATTAGCCATATTTGGCTGATAGACTGACCTGAAGGAGACCATGGCCTGGGAGGCTTCCTGGTAATCCTTGAACACGCCTTGGCTTACAAAGGCTGTCATGGCACAGCCTAATCCGCTGGTCTCATTGGTCTGGGGACAATGCACAGGAAGGCCGAACATGTCAGCAGTGATCTGGCATACCTGAGGACTCTTGGAGCCTCCTCCGTTGGATGTTAGATGGGTCACCTTGATCTTTGCTCTTGAGGACATGACATCGCAGCCTTCCATAAGGCCGAAGTTGATGCCTTCAATTATTGAGCGGTAGAAATGAGCCTTGGTGTGGTAGCTTGCACAGCCTATGAAGGAGCCCTTGCACTCAGGCTTCTTGAGAACAGGTCCCCAGTAAGGCTGCATCAGAAGCCCATCGCAGCCTGGATCCACCTGGTCAAGCATGCGATCCATGTACTGCTCCACCGATATGCCAAGCTTGCTTGCCTCAAGGGCGTCATTGCAGCCAAACTGGCTTGAGAACCAGCTGACCATCCAGTATCCCCTGTAAAGCTGAATCTCCGGGTTGAAAAGCCCTGGAGCTACGGCCCTGTAGCAGGGCATGAAGGTCTGAGGCTCTACGTATTTTGGTATGGAAAGCTGTATTGTTGCAGTTGTGCCAAAGGATACAGAGGCCCAGCTTGAGTCAAGGCAGCCGGATCCTATGGTCTCGCAGGCCTTGTCATTGCCCACTGCTATTACGCTGAGGCCTTCCTCCAGGCCTGTGGCAGCCGAGCCTTCCCCTGTCACAAAGCCAATCACTGACCCTGTGGGCACTATTGGGGGAAGCTTGTCAAGCTCTATTGGCGTGAGTCTCCATTTCATGTCGCTCTGCTTGTACCAGCGAGCATTTCTGTAGTCATAGGGAAGATGTCCGCAGATATTTGAGTCGCTGTCTGCAAGCTTTCCTGTGAGCTTATAGCCAAGAAAGCAAGGGATGGAGATATAATGCCTTGTCCTCTCCCAGTTGCCTGGCTCATTCTCCTGTATCCAGATGGCGAGGGTGGACTTTTTGGCATCCAGCGCTGTGGCGCTCATGCCCACCAGGCTCATGGCAAAGGCATCCTTTCCCAGCCCGTCAGAGCACCTTGCACGTCTTTGGTCAAGCCAGACTATGGATGGCCTGACTATGTTCATATCCTTGTCGAGGCTGACATAGGTGTCCCTCATCGCCGTTATGGAGATGGAGCCTATGCCAGAAGCCACTTCCTTGTTCTCCAGGACCTTTCCAACACTTGAGCAAAGAGCATTCCACCAGATCATTGGATCCTGCTCTGCCCACCCTTTCTGAAGGCTGAAGTAGGCTCTTTCATAAACGTAGGTGGACTTAGCCACCATGGTGCCCTTGGCATCAAAGGCCATGGCTCTTAGGCTCTGGGTTCCGCAATCTATTGCTAGTGCATAATCACCTTTCATCTGGCTTCTCCTTCTTAAGAGATGATGCAGCCAAGAAGACTGCATCCCCAAGGCGCAGGACCTCCTGGCCAAGCTCTATCTCATGATCGATGCAAAATGACTTCAGGCTGAGGCTCAGGTCCTTCAGCCTGTCCAGGTCTATGGGATCCCTGCTGATCACCGCAAGGCGCTGACATCCAAGGCCAGGCGCCACAGATACTGTAGTTGTAAGGAATCTCTGAGGCCTAATGGTCTCGCTTATGGCAAACTCCCGTCCCTTTGGACAATGGTTTCCAGTGACAATCAAGTTGTCGCTGGAGCCCTGTACAGAGAGCTCGCAGCCTCTAGGACAGCTTATGCATATCATCGCGACTCTCCTTCCAGCCTAATCTCTGCCTGGCTTTCATCGGCGCTGATTTCGATGTCCTCCATCTGGGCCGGCCTGAGCACAGAATAGTATTTCTGACCTATGATCTTTCCATCCTGACTTGCAGTGAGTATGTAGTCCCTCAGCACCTTCTTGGGCCTGAAGTGCAGCTGAACCTTGCCGGCTGGCATCCTTATGACCTGCGGGCATACAAATGCAAGGTCTGTGCATGAGACAACCTGGACTGCAGGGCCTGCTGAGGCCTTTCGGGCTATCTGGCTTGCCCTCCTACCGCAGATCATGGAGGTCTTGGAGACAGTATCCACCAAGTCGAAGACAACCCGGCAATTGCCTGTGCAGAACAGGCCATTGATGCTTGTCATGGAATACTGGTCTGTGACCGGAGCGCTTGTGGCCTTGTCCATCTTGACTCCAAGGGGCTTGATAAGCTCATTCTCCGCAATGAGGCCGACGCTGATGACAAGCGTATCGCAGCTGACGATCTGCTCTGTGCCTGCAATGGGATGCATGGATGAATCAGTCTTGGCGACCTCGACAGCTTCCAGGCGCTCGATTCCTATGCATCTGGTCACTGTAGTGCCCAGGTAAAGCGGAATATGGTAGTCGTCAAGGCATTGGTGGATGTTGCGTGCAAGCCCGCTTGGCTCGCTCTTTGCTTCATAGACCCCGATGACCTGGCAGCCCTCAAGGCTCAGGCGGCGCGCCATGATAAGGCCGATGTCTCCGCTTCCGAGAATCACAGCCTTTCGCCCTGGAAGTATGCCATGGATGTTGACCATGTTCTGAGCGGTACCTGCATTGAAGATGCCAGCTGGCCTGGTGCCATGGATTGCTATCTGCTTGCTTGTCCTCTCCCTGCAGCCTGTTGCCATGATCAGTGCGGCACAGTCGATTCTCTCAAAGCCCCTGGGGCTGCTGCAGAAGATGCTGAATCCTGAAGGGGTCTTCTCTATCCTGCTAGCAAAGGTGTCCTGGTGAACCTCTATGGGCCTTCTTGACACCTCATCGCTTTCTATCTGGGCATACCATGGTCCGCTCAGGCGCTTATGGAAGCGCTCAAGTCCAAAGCCATCATGAACACACTGCTTGAGTACTCCCCCGCTTCTGCCCTCGCGGTCGATGATCACCACGCTGGAGCCTTCATCGCTGGCGCTGATTGCAGCAGCCATTCCAGCAGGCCCGGACCCAATCACCGCTACATCAAAGCTCCTGGTTCTCATCCTGAGCCTCCTTTACAGGGCATAGGGCCAGATACCCTCTGGCCTTGCGCACCTTGGACATAGGAATGCCTGCCTGCTTGCTGATCAGCTGGGCTGCAGCCGGCGTGCAGAAGCCTCCCTGGCAGCGGCCCATGGTGACACGGCATCTTCTCTTAACAGAGTCCATGTTCATGACTGAAAGAGGCCTGGTGAGAGCATCCCTTATCTCCCCTTCGCTGATCTCCTCGCAGCGGCAGACTATCCTGCCGTAGGCAGGGTCCTTCTGTATAAGCGCATCGCGCTGCTCATCATCAAGGCGAGAAGGCCTTATTCGTTGCGGGTTCTTGGGATTGAACGAATCATTTGGCCTTGCATTGATGCCCTGGGCTCTTAGGATCTCAAGGGCAAGGCGGCATACATCTATGGCGATGGCCGGACTTGCGGTCAGGCCTGGAGACTGTATGCCGGCTGCATGGACGATATTGGAGACCCTGCGTCCCTTGCGGACTATGAAGTCCTCCTCATAGGTCGAGGCCCTTGTCCCGCTGAAGTAGGTTATGTCCAGTCTCTGGGTCAAGGCTGGAACAGTCCTGGAATGCTTTTCGAAAAGGCTTGCTATTATGCTGGAACTTGTGCTGTCATCCTCTCGCTCTATGGTCTCCTCTGCAGAAGGCCCAACAAGAAGGTTGCCGTCAATTGTGCGAACCAGCCCGCCTCCCTTGGTGTGATTCTTGACATCCCCAAGAGGAATCTTGGCAACAACAGAGCTTGTAAGATATCCAGCTTCCTTGTCCAGTATGGCTTCCGTTCCCTTTCTTGGATGAATGGTGAAGAACCTGTCCCCTGCCATCTGGGCTATGATGTCGCTGTACACCCCGGCTGCGTTTATCACAACGCAGGCCTTGAAGGTCCCTCTGTTGGTAGAGATGGAGGTGATCTCTCCGTCCTTGCTCTGCATGCCCAGCACCGCAGTGTCGAGGCTGAACCTGACCCCGTTTGAGTAAGCGTTCTCGGCAAGGGATATGGTTACCTGGTAGGGGCAGACTATTCCGCTTGAGGGAAGGTACATGGCCCCCTTCTGCCAGGAAGCAACAGAGCCTTGCAGCTTTGCAAGCTTCTTTCTTGAATAGAACCTGATGCCGTCTATTGGGTTGAAGATACGTCTGAAGATGAATGCTGGAAGCAAAAGCCAGTTCCAGGCCTTGTCAAAGACCACATAGCTGCCGTTTCTGACAAAATCAAAGCCAAGGTCCTTGGACAGCTGGTCATAAAGCCTGTTTCCCCTTGCATTGTAATAGGTCTTCCTCTGCCCGGGCCTTAGGTCTATGCCAGGATGAATCATGCCATCGTTTCTGCTGGAAGCCCTGAGTCCAACATCATATTCCTTCTCAACGACAATGGTGGAAAGCTTGTACCTGCTCATCTCGCGAGCGATGGCGCACCCCACGACTCCCGCTCCGATTATGCACACATCAAAGCTTTTAGCTTCAAGCTCCTCATCCTTGATGGAGCTTATGTACATAGGCTTGCTCTCTAGTCCTTCAACATAAAGGTCGTTGACCACGCCGTCGCTATGAAGCCTGGCTGCAAGCCTTCCGCATTCCAGCACCTGGGAGTAGCTCTTGCACTTGCCCTTCAGGACCACGCAACCATCAATGATGCTTGCGCTGGCTTCTGGGCTGATTGACTTGATTCTCCTCTCCAGGGCCCTGAACGTCATCTCAGTCCTCTATGAGGCTGCTTGCCTGCTCTGGGCTCTTGGCATCCAGAAGAAGGCGACGGCAAACGTCGCTGTTGCAGAACGAGGCTATCTGGCTGAGAGTTCGGACCTGCTCGCTTGGAAGAGCCTTGTCGGACACCACCAGAAAGAGAATCCTCACGCTCTGATCATCGTACTCTATGGGGCGCTGTGAGACTCCAAGGGCTGTATAGACGCCCCCAAGCCCATCCAGCCTGCAATGAGGTATGGCTACCCAGTGGCCGATGGCTGTTGAGCCAAGCTTCTCCCTTTCATTGACAGCATCCAGGATCTTCTTCTCATCCAGCCCATGAACGCTGGCAACTCTTCTGCAAAGAGCCTCGAGGGCCTTTGCCTTGGTATCAGACTCCAATGGGAGTATTATCATGCTCTTGTCTATTGTCATCTCTAGCGCTCCTCAAAATCCTGCCAGACATCATCATCATCGCTTACCAGGAGAACCGGGCAAGTGGCTGTGCGGGCTATTCTATTGGAGTCCTCGCTCAGCTCCTCGCGGCGGCTTCGTATGTCCCTAAGCCCCCCAAGCACAAGCAGCTCGCTTCCAAGCTTTCGTGCCTGCTCCACGACCAAGGCGCTCACATTGCCCTTTAGGATTGTGGCATGCAGCTCAACTCCCTTGGACCTGGCAAGCTTTTCAACATTGTCAATGTAGCGCAGGGCATCAGTCTCCATGTCGCTTGCTATAAGATCCTTCTCTTCCTGAACAAAGATGCCCACATGCCCAAGCTCTGTTATAGCCTTGGTGTTTATCACATAGACACCATCCAGCCTCGCCTTCAGGTCCCTTGCCAGCAGTATAGCATACAGGGCCGCATTTGCTGAGGCTTCAGTGCTGTCAATATACAGCAGAATCCTTGAAAACGCCATCTTGATCTCCTATTGCCCTCCTCTCTTTTCAGAGAGCGATTTCTTCACAGCCTTGAGAAGAATGTAGTTCTCCCTTTCAGCTTCCTCTATTCGATCGCTGGTGTAGGCCAGCGTCTGTTTCTGATCAGGTATGACGATCTTCTCCAGTGAGTTGACCTTCCTGACAGTCTTCTTGACCTCTCTTGCCAGCCTCATGATGGAGACCTTGAGCTCGGCCAGGTGGCCCATGAGCTCCAAGGCTTCACGGAAGGCCTCAATGGCATTCTCCACCAGGATGCTTGTGCCTTCTGGGCTGAAGAAAGGCCCTTGGCCAGAAAAGCTTGTCTGCACCTGCGGCAGCCTGACACCCATGACCTTGCGCTCTGAAAGCTCAAAGTCGCTCTGGATGTTCACAGCCGACGAAAGCTGGGCTGTCTTCAGGCGGCCTTGCTCAAGCACAGTCCTCATAAGGACCTTGCGGGCCTTGTCCATGGCCGCATCCATCCTATCCTGATAGTTGACAGCCTGGTCCACAAGCCGCAGCAGCTCACTGACCAGTATGGTTCTCTTCTGGTCTAGAAGGTCGTGGCCCAGAGTTGCGAACTCCATGCTTTCCTTGAGCTTGAGAAGATTGCTGCGTGTAGGGGCTATGCTTGTATCCATCTAGGCCTCCGCAGCAGTGTAGTGCGAGTCGATCTCATCTTCGCTGAGCCTTGAAAGCTCCTCGCGGGGCAAGAAGCCAAGAGCCTTCCAGCCAAGATCAAGAGTCTGCTCTATGCTTCTGTCCTCATTGGTGCCCTGCTTCAGGAATCTCTGCTCAAAGAACTCTCCAAAGCGCATATAGCAGCGATCAAGGTCAGTGAGCTCCTCCTCTCCTATCACGCTGGCCAGGTTGCGCACATCCTTTACATGGGAGTAGGATGCAAACAGCTGGTTGGAAAGATGGGGATGATCGGATCGGGTCATGCCCTCTCCAATTCCGTCCTTCATGAGCCTTGACAGGGAAGGAAGCACATCCACCGGCGGATAGACGCCCTTGGATGCAAGCTGGCGCGAGAACACAATCTGGCCCTCGGTTATATAGCCTGTCAAATCCGGTATCGGGTGAGATATGTCGTCGTTGGGCATGGTCAGGATCGGAAGCTGTGTGATGCTTCCCTCCCTTCCCTCAATCTTGCCGCTTCTCTCATAAAGCTCGGCCAGGTTGGAGTATAGGTATCCAGGGTATCCCTTTCTTGAAGGTATCTCGCCGCGCAGGGTGGATATCTCTCTCAGGCTCTCGCAGTAGTTGGTCATGTCGGTCATGATCACCAAAACCTGCTTGCCCTTGTCGAAGGCAAGGAACTCTGCCAGCGTCAAGGCGCTCTTTGGAGTGATCAGGCGCTCGATGGACGGATCGTCAGCCAAGGACAAGAAGAGAGCCACGTTGTCCAGCACTCCTGAGCTTTCAAAGCTGTCGATGAAGAACTGGGCTGTGTCGTACTTGATTCCCATGGCCACGAAGACTATGGCAAAGTCGCTGTCTGCTCCCCTGACCTTGGCCTGCCTGGCTATCTGGGCGGCCAGTATGTTGTGGTCAAGCCCGTTGGCCGAGAAGATTGGAAGCTTCTGGCCTTGTATCAGGGTTGTCATCCCATCGATGCAGGATATTCCTGTCTGGATGAAGTCGCGAGGATATATCCTGGCTGTTGGGTTGATTGGGCTGCCGTTGACATCACGCCTGGCCTCGGCCATAGGGGCGGCGTTGCCATCGCGCATGTTGCCTAGCCCGTCCATCACCCGTCCAAGCATCTTGTCAGTTACGCCAAGGGTGATAGGCTCGCCCATGAAGACCATCCTGGTGTCAGGAAGGTTCAGTGCGCTTGTGCCGTCAAAGACCTGTACGCAAACAGCCTCATCGCTGGTATCCAGGACCTGGCCGCTTCTTATGTTGCCATCCTTATCTGTTATCTGGACAAGCTCGTTGTAGCCGACGGGATGGGTATTCTTCATGAATACAAGAGAGCCATCGATGCGCTCAAGCCCTCTGTACTCCCTTCCGCTAAGCCTTATTCTCTGACTATCTGTCATAAGCTTCCTCCAAGGCTCTCATTGAAGACCTGAGCCTCTGCTCAAGATCTCCAAGGTCCTTCGAGAACCTCATTCTTGCAAGATCCTGCACGACCTTGAGCCTCTTGACCTTGATCAAGGTTGAGCCTGCCTTTATCGCCTTGCTTCCAAGCTCATAGTAAAGCATTATAAGCCTCAGCATCTTCAGCTGCTTGTCTGCATTGCAGTACTTGTCCTCATCATCGAAGGCATTCTGCTGCAGGAAGGCTGTCTTGAACAGGTCACATACAGACAGTATGAAGTTCTGCGAATCCGGAAGGGCGTCAGAGCCAACAAGCTTGACGACCTGGCTTAGCCTGACCTCCTGCTGAAGAAGGCTCATGATCGCTGTGCGGTCTGCCTCCCAGGCTCCATTGCTCTTCCTGTCCCACCAGGACCTTAGGTCCGGAACGTACTCGCTGTAGCTGGTCAGCCAGCTTATTGCAGGATAGTGGCGAGCCGAGGCAAGGCCCTTGTCAAGGCCCCAGAAGCATCGCACAAAGCGCTTGGTATGCTGGGTAACTGGCTCAGAGAAGTCTCCTCCTGGAGGGCTGACAGCTCCTATGACGGAAACCGAGCCTTCTGTTCCATTGAGATTCTTCATGTAGCCTGCCCTTTCATAGAACTCAGCTATCCTTGTAGGCAGGTAGGCTGGGAAGCCCTCCTCTGCCGGCATCTCCTCCATTCGTCCGCCAAGCTCCCTGAGAGCTTCAGCCCAGCGTGAGGTGGAATCGGCCATCAAGGCTATATGATAGCCCATGTCTCGATAGTATTCTGCTATTGTAATTCCAGTGTAGATCGATGCCTCTCTTGCAGAGACAGGCATGTTGGAGGTGTTTGCGATGAGTATGGTCCTCTCCATGAGGGACCTTCCTGTGCGCGGATCGATGAGAGTCGGGAACTCGCGAAGCACATCGGTCATCTCATTGCCTCTCTCTCCGCAGCCTACATAGACTATCAGGTCAGCATCGCACCAGGATGCTATTGCATGCTGGGTCATTGTCTTGCCTGTTCCGAATCCGCCTGGTATGGCCACCGTGCCGCCCTTTGCCAATGGAAAGAGCACATCGATGACTCTCTGGCCTGTAATGAGGGGCACTGACAGGCTCATATGGCTCTGAACAGGCCTGCTCTTTCTTATAGGCCACTTATGAGACATCCTTACTGCTGTCTTTCTTCCATCGGCGCCGAGCACATTGGCTATGACCTGGGTCACGTCATATTCTCCGTCAGGAGCAAGGTCGACCAGCTTGCCGCCCTTGCAAAAGGGGCTGACCATTATCTTATGCTTGATGTTGGAGTTCTCATCGACATAGCCGATGATTGAGCCTCCAGATACTGTGGAGCCTTCCTCCATTGTCCTATGGAAAGACCACTTCTGCTTGTGGCTGATGGAGTTGGCGCTCTGTCCGCGTCCGATGAAGTCTCCGCCAGAGGCCCTCAGGGCCTCCAAGGGCCTCTGGATTCCATCATATATGGATCCAATAAGGCCTGGGCCTAGCTCTACGCAAAGCGGGCCGCCGCTGGTGTACACAGGGTCCTCAGGGGCAAGGCCAGTGGTATCCTCATACACCTGAACAGTCGCTGAGCTTCCCTCAAGCTTGACTATCTCTCCTATTAGGCGGTATTCGCCTATATAGACGAGCTCCATCATAGAGGCATTGGTTATGCCGCTGACAGTCACCACCGGTCCATTGACTCTCTTGACTCGTCCAATTACTGCCTGATCCATGAACTCTCCTCCAGGATCTCGCTGACTTTGCGCTCCATCCTTCTAAGCCGGGATGAAATAAGGTTGTTATAGCTGACATTGGAGCCTGGAACGCTGATGATCACTCCACTCTGCTCAAGGTCGGTTATCCCGATCTGAAGCTTGATGGTCTTGCCGCTTCTTCGCTTGATCAGGTCCTCGGCCTTGTCCAGAACGCTTCTATCCACATGGTCCTTGGCCGAGAAGTTCACAGAGCACAGGCTCTTGTCCAGCTCAATGGCCCCCTCGCAGATCCAGTCTGCCAGCATGTCGGCATAGCCTGGATCCTCAGGAAGCCTGGCAAGCATTTCATCTGCCTCCTTCATGACTGCCTGGTTGAACAAGGCGCTGCGCTTGAGGCCGGCCTTCCTGCCGACCACCTGCTTCTGGCTCTCGAATCTTGCAGCCATATAGGCCTTCCTGGACTCAAGCTTGCTTGCCTGCAGCTCCAGGTCCTTGGCCTTCTCGACCAAGGCTGCATCCTTAATGGCCTGGGCATCCTTTCGGGCCTGGTCCAGGATGAGGTCTGCCTGCTTCTGTGCGTCCTCGATTATGCTTGCTAAAAGATCGCTCATAAGGCTACTCCTATGGCCTGGTTCACCAGGGCGTGAAGATCTCGGGAGACTCCTCCCCTGGAAGGGCCGGGAATCTCCACTATCAGTGGAAAGGACTCTGAGAAAAGATACTTGTCCACCTTTTCGCGGATGGTGTCCGCGATTTCATCGGTGATGATGATTATGCCGTATTGCCTGTCATCGAGTGCACGGTCAAATGCAGAGGAGGCGCCGGCGGCGTCGCTTGCTATCTGGCCAGGCACTCCTACTAGGGAGAAACCCATGACAGTATCATAATCCCCAATGACAAAGTATTTCATCAGATCTTTCCAAGGATCATCAGGGCAGTGATGAATCCAAACACAACCAGACCTTCTGCAAGGGCTATGAAGATCAAGGCCTGAGATCCGATTTCAGGGCGTTCTGAAAGGGCGCCCATAGCAGCGGTTCCGACCCTGCTGATAGCCATTCCAGCAGAAATGGCTCCTGCCGAGAAAGCCACGGCAGCTCCAATGCAGACCCACATGTACTTAGCATCGCTTACAGTTTCCTGCACGGCAGTTTCGGCTGCAAAGACTGGCGGTGCGAAAAGCAAGCCGGAAACCACAAGCAGCAATACTGTTGCCAGAACTGAAAGGCCAAGCCTTCTCTTAAAAACCAACAATGACATTTTTTCCTCCTACGGAAGCTTAATTGTTTTCTATGCTCATAGGACGGTAGACAACGCCACCGCCTGTAAAGAACTTTGTAAAGAACTCATAATAGTTGAGCCTAAGTGCCTGTATGCCTGCGCTGAGGCCCTCTATGGCTATGACAAGCACGTTGCCAAGCGCCATGATCAGGATCTTGAATGCAAGATTCTCTGTCATGTCAGCCATCTGCTCAAAGGCTGTCATCAGGCTCACATGGGCAATCCCAAGCCCTGCGACTCTCATGAAGCTCAGTGTATTGGCAAGGTATCCTGAGAAGACCTCAAGCAGCTGGACCATCCATTCCATTATGTCTAACCTGATGCGCTTGTGCTCAAGGATGCAGACAAGAGGCTCCCTGAAGAGAAGGCTTCCAGCTCCTATAACAATGGCAATTGGAAGGAACATGCCTTCAGGCATGCTCTTGTAGCCAGACTTCACGAAGGCTGATGCGGCCCAATAGCCGACTGCAAACAGCCAGCCGCCTGCGATGCCGTACTTGTCCAGGAACAGATCCACCCATCTCTTCTTTCGATAGAGATTGATCCAGTTCATGATCAGGCCAATGAAGATCACTGCCACGCCAAAGCGTATGGTTATTCCCAGGATGCTGTAGACATTCTTTACAAGGCCATCGGAGGCCCCGTTGACCACCCTGTGGTAGTTGAACCAGAGAGCTGGAATCCATGAATAGCCGAAGCAGGAGCCAAAGAGAAGCCCTCCTATCATGGAGGCCACCCCTAGGTATATCAGAAGCGCGCTGATGTTGCGGTTGATCATGCCATCCTTCTTCAATGGATTGCGTCCATAGTCCCAGGTCTTGTAAAGGCCCAGAAGGAGAAGGATGAAGCCCTGCCCAAGGTCGGCGAACATAAGGGCGAACATGCACAGGTATGTGACAACGACCACGGGAACGGGGTTGAGGCTCTTGTACTCAGGAATCGAGTAGTTTGTGACCAGCCTTGCAAAGGGAGAAAGGATCTTCGGGCTGGAGATCTGCACAGGGATTGGGACATCCTTTACCTTCTCAGCCTGGGTCCACTCTATGATGCAGGAGCCTTCTGAGGCTTCCTTTATCCCCTGCTCCAGGATCTCAGCGCTCTCGCTGGGAACCCAGCCGCTGAAGAAGCTTGTATTCTGGGTATAGGTGAAGCTGTCCTTGATCTTGCTGCATAGACGTGCGACAAGTATGGCCTTGTAGTATCCATCAAGCTCTGCCTTGCTCTCGAGTATTATCTGCCTTGGGGCCTCTGCAAGCTTCTTCATCTGCTCGCGGATATCATCTGTCTGCTTGCTGATCTTATCGTAGACCAGGCCTGTAGAGGCCTTCTGCGCCTTGACATCGTCGGTCTCGGTCCAGCCAAGCTTCTCCAGAAGCGGGTTGACCTTGGCTCCGTCTCGCCTTAGGGCCGCAATTATCTCAAAGGGCTCGCCAGGGATGTCCACAAGCATGCAGTCGCCAAGCTTGCTCCTGATGTCAACTGGCTTAGGAAAGCTTCCGATATGCACCTGCAGGTAGTTGAGCCTTCCTGTGTCGATATAGTCCTTGAACTCCTCCAGGGCGATCAGGCTCTCGTTGAGGCTCTTGAGGCTGGCCTTTGAATCAGAGATCCTCTGGCCAAGGGACTCGATGAACGTGGAGGCCTTCTGCTGGTCAAAGTCCATCATGCACAGCACATCCTCCTTGCGAGGCTGAGGCAAAATGAGGCCCGCCTGCCCGTAAAGGGCCTTTGCTGCGGAGAAAATGGAGTCCAGGGCTGCAGGGCTTGCCTTGCGTGTCTCAGGAGGAAGCTTGATGTCAAGGCTCTTGACATCGATGAAATCCAGAAGTCCAAGCTCAAGCAGCTTATGAGCTACCGCTTCGGATCTCGAGGTTATGACGACTGCAGTGAGCAG
>Ga0172378_10002119_pt1 | contig 18481 bp, 17 predicted proteins | sample GrowelOW332metaG_FD_119755 | JGI IMG/M metagenome (GOLD analysis project Ga0172378, IMG submission 119755) | Groundwater microbial communities from an aquifer near a municipal landfill in Southern Ontario, Canada - Pumphouse #3_1 metaG | ecosystem: Environmental > Aquatic > Deep subsurface >... | reverse complement strand
TTCGTATTAATTCCGCATTCTTTTCCAATTGAGATCATAACGTCTTCTTTAATATCTTTAGGAACCAAAATAATGGCAATTTCTTTTTCTGGGGTAATAGCAATCCCAAAGAATTTCTCAATGTCTTTGTTGCCTGTTCCCCGTCCATTAATGATAGTTCCCCCACGAGCTCCAGCCTTCTTAGCGGCACCCATCACCAGATCAGCATATCCGTCATTAACAATGGCGATAACGGCTTCATGAGTAGGCTTAAGTTGTTCCATATTTGTTTTCTCTTTTATCATTGAAGTCTCCTCTAGATTTCGACAATTACTAAGCATCATATAGGCTGAAACACCTGATAAGCTGCTTAGACCAATCGTAAAGCCAATCCCCTTTGAATAACGGGAAACAGAGAATCGTTTGCTTAATTCCTGCTTTAGTTTATCCCAACTAGCTTCCTTGATGAAGGAAACAAGAACTTGTTTCCGTAGTTCTCCGATTCCTAAAACATCATAGAAGTCACTGCTCGCTGTCCCTTTTCCGTGACTGACAACCGTGAAGGCCGAATCAATTCCCTCTTTAACCATAATGGCTTCGATAGCACTGGCCTGCCCATCCGGAACTACCACCATTGTAAATAACAACGGAGTAACAGAATAGGACTTATCAAAAGCTCCCGCCTTCCTTTTATTAGGAGAAAGGTTCACCCCTTCTCCAATTTGTTTCTTCTTAAAAATCATGAACCCGCCCCCACAAAATGAATAATCTGGTCATCATCCGGCTCAATGAATCTCTTCCTCGCTTTAGAGTAGATAAGATTTCGCTTAACCACGGCATAGACCCCAAGCATTTGGATAACAATTAATGGCATTAAAGAAACAATTCCAACCACCCCAAAAGCATAGGAATAAACGTCATGATCTAAGGCGTGACAGAACCCAAGAGCAAAGGGCAAAATGAAGGTTGAAGCAATCGGGCCAGCAGAAACTGAGCCAGAATCAAAAGCGATATACGTATAGATATTAGGAGTAAATATCATAAGAACCATCGCTAATATGTATCCAGGGATTAAGAAATAAAGGATGGGTATTTCAAAGTAGATTCTTAATATTGAAATAACAACAGCTAAGGCATTAGCTAATGACATAACGATTAAGACAGTTCGGGCTTTGATTGTTCCTTCGCTGACGTTTTCAATTTGTTTTACAAGAACGTGGACGGCTGGTTCAGCTAAGATAGCAAAAAGACCGAAGAGAGCGGTTGCAGAAATTATTAACGGCAAATTGTTCCCGCTTGCGAGGGAAGAACCAACCCTTTGAGCCATCGGAAGGAAACCGGCTGTAACCCCAGAAAGGAAAATTACGAGACCAACATAATCATAGATAAGACCAACAATAATCTTGAGGAGAGCCTTCTTAGACAACTTAATAAAGAGCAAATCAAACACGAGGAAGAAAAGGACCATCGGGCCAAAAGCAATCCCCACATCTCTTAAAGAATTGAGCAATGCCATTCCTAAAGAAGGATAAGAAAAGGCGGCTTCTGTATATCCATAATCAAGAGCCCCTTTAGGAAGAAAGAAAGAGACAATAATCAGAATAAGAATTGGCCCAACAGAACATAGAGCCGAGAACCCGAAAGCGTCTTCTCCTCCTTTTCCTGCTGATGTCGACATAGCAACACCGGCACCAAAAGCGAGAATAAAAGGCACAGTAACTGGTCCGGTTGTCACTCCACCAGAATCAAAACTAAAAGGAAGAAAATCCGGTCGAGCAATGCCAACCAAAGCAAAGATTAAGGCATAGAAGGCTAGGAACATAATCTTTAGACTCTTCTTAGATAAGACACGTAAAACCCCAACGACTAAGAAAATTCCAATACCGACAGCCACAATACATATAGTTAATATCTTATTAACTGAAATCTGAGAGGCGAGAACCGCTAAATCAGGTTCAGCGACTGTAACTAAAAACCCCAAGACGAAAGTCATGGAAATCAAAAGGAAAATGGATCCATGCTTAGTGAGAGTTTCTCCTAATAAGGTTCCGATTCTCGTCATTGAAGAATCAACACCTATATTAAATAGAGCTAAACCTGCTCCTAACAGCAAAGTGCAAACAACAAAAAACCAAAAGCCTTCATTACTAATTCCAGAAACATTTCCACTAAGATAGAGACCTAAAACCGTAAAGAAAATAGGAGCGACACAAAGGGCGGCTTCAACAAACTTATTTACCCAAATGTTTCCGGTGAGCCTTCGCATTATTTATTTTACCCGTTCTCTTACTAGTCTTTTTTTGTGTCGACGGAACATCCTCTTCGGTTGACCTATTCCTCTTCTTCTTGCTTTGCTTTTCTTCTTTTTCTTTGGCTAAGTTTTCTCTCGTTTCTTCCCGAGTAACAAAAAACATTTTCTTAAAGTCTTTTGGGATCGGAGCCTTAAGGTCGTAAACCACTCCCGTCATTGGATTGGTCAGAATTAGTTCATAAGCATGTAGTCCAAGTCTTCTTAAAGGATCGAGAGGTTCTCCATACTTATCATCGCCAACAACATAGTGTCCTATGTTCCCGAGTTGAACACGAATTTGGTTTTTTCTTCCAGTCGAAATATCAATATCTAACAATGCAAAACCATCTTTTGCAGCGATTTTACGAAAATGAGTAATACAAAGCTTGCCTCTACTCTTATCTCTCGTAACATGCATCATATTAAAATTATCGGGAGCCAAGTAATCCGAAAGAGTTCCCTCATCAGCGATATCTTCACCCTCAACTATAGCGTAATATCCTCGCTTTCCGACAAGAGAGGCCCAGCCAATTTGAAAGGCTTCGCGAATCTCATAATTCTTTGCGAAAATTAATACACCAGATGTGTCTTCATCCAAACGGTGGACAACAAAAACTCTTCCTTTATTAGTTTTTGCAGCCCAGTAATCGTTAACTAAACGATAGGCCGTTCTCCCTTTCTCTCGGTCACTAGGAACACTTAAGAGACCTGAAGGTTTATCAATGGCGATGATGTCATCGTCTTCAAAGATAATCGGTAGGTCTTTGCTTTGACGTTTAGCAATTCGATTTTGGGAGACGATAACAACATCTTCAGGAAAAATAGCAAAATCGAATTGAGAAACAGGAACTCCGTTAACAGAAACCTGATGATTAGAGAGAATCCGTTTGATGTTTTTCTTACTCTGAACCTTTTCCATTACAGAATAAAGAAAAGGCAGCAACGTGGTTTCGTTGTAGACTGGATACTCTTTGATCTTGTTGGGATCGACTAATCCTTTTTTATTTCGATTACTTTTTTTGTCGTTATTATTCATTGCTTATTGATTATCTTATTTAAGATGATCTTTTGATAGATAAAGATGTAACTCTTCTAAACGTTTCTTAGCTTCCTTACACCCTTCCGCTTCTAGGGCAGTTAAGGCATCTAAATCTGTTTCCGCATGACCTATGATAGGAGGGGTGGAAGGAGAAATAACAAAGACTTTGTTTTCTTTAACTAAAGCAGCGAGTTTATCGCAACTTTCATTATAAACAGAAACAGAATTCAAGAAGGCTTCTTGCCACTTTGGATAAGAAAGATATTCCGCTTTAGCTAAGAGACGATGGCTAGGGTGTTTACCCTCTTTTCTGAAGTCTAAACACCGAGAAGAAATGACAACAATTTTTGAGTATCCGTCTTCAATGGCTTTCAAGTACGGAATCGATTCGACGGTGCCTCCATCTAAATAAGGTTCACCACCAACAATAACCGGTTTAGAAACAAGAGGAAGAGCACACGAGGCTTCAATAGCCTTAAGGATTTCGGGATGTGTTTTCTTGAAATGAACAGCCTTTCCCGTGTTACAAGAAGTTGCCACGCAATCAAAATCAACGGGAGAGGCGAGGAAGTCTTCTAAAGAAAAAGGAAAAACATCCTTGGATAAAACATTAAAGAAATAATTAAAGTCAAAGAGGGAACGAAGGCGAAGGAGGTTAAGAGGAGAGGCGAATTTGCCTCCGCTCATAGAAGAAAGGAAAAGAGCCTCTCCTCTTTTAACATCTCCTAGAACCCAATTCATGCCAACTAAAGCTCCAGCTGAGGTACCATAAATACAATCCGCATGGAAACCATCATTAAAAAGTGCGAAGAGAACTCCTAAACAAAAAGCGGCCCGAGTGCCACCACCTTGGATGACTAAAGCGGTCTTAGAATTGTCCATGCTTAAATAATACGGCAAATTAGAAATTAGGGATAACGTTGAGATGCTGTAATAGAATTAAAAGTCCTAGAAGAACTAGAACGGTTCCGCCAATAACTTCACTGATTTCATATTTTCCTTTAAGTAAACGATCGATTCCTTTTCCTAGTAATAAGCCAATTAAAGACACTAAGAAGGAGACGACGGCAATAACAATAAAGGCAACATAGATTTGGTAATCCGCGGTAGCGTGAATATTTGTTTGAATGGTGACACCCACGGCTAAGGCATCAATCGAATCAGCTACACCTTGAAGCAAGACTTCACGGTAAGTGAAATTCTTTTCGGTTCTGGCTTCAGGCTTAACCATCCCCTTAATGCCATCATAAATCATCTTCCCGCCGATTAATCCTAGAAGACCAAAGGCAATCCAATGATCATAATCAGAAATCCAACGAGAGAAGCCAACTCCAAGAGCGAAACCAATTAAAGGAAAGAGACCCTGTGCTATACCAAAAGAAGCAGCGATAAAGACGCTCTTCTTTTTGGTTAAGTCCCGATAGACAAGTCCATCAGTAACAGAAAGAGCCAGGCAGTCCATTGAAAGTGCCAAGGCAAATAAGAAAGAAAGCAATAACCATTCCATAATTGTAACGAAAGATTTTATAATATTTAGGCCTCATGGAAAAGCCTAAATTTTCATTAATGTATGTCTTTCCGATAATAATCGGTCTTTTAGCAATCGGAACTCTTATATATAATCGTTATCAACAGTCTATAAGACGTCTTCTAAGGCTAAGAAATCAACTTTGTCATCGTTAATATAGGAATCGACATGCAGCATAACAAGAGAATCTCCGTTCATATCAAAAATATCGCTGACTTCGCATTTCATCATAACCTTGCTTCCTTTAACTAGAATAAGGCCGTGATCATTTTCATAAGGAATACCTAACAACTTATCTTTATTAGAACTATGCCCTTCTCCAATTTGGAGAGCGTAATCTCTTTGACCATCCGCTAAAGCAGAAACACCAACTTTGTCTCCTATAGCAAGATGCTTCCCGGTCTCGGATTGAGAACCAATAAGCATGGCGATGGCATCATAATCAAGCATCATAGCCCAAGCACAAACCATTGCATATCTAATGCCTATTTTCTCATAAGCCAAAACATTACAACCGCTTCTAAATGCCCGTAAATTAGCCATTATTTTTCTCCTTTTTTAGAACCTAAAGCTAAAATATCAGAGTAAAGATCTACTCTTCTATCTCTGAAAACACCCCATCCGATTCTCTCTTGATTGATAGCAATTAAATCAAACTCAGCAATCCTAAAACCTTCTTCTTTCCGATCCATGGAAACAACAATTTCGCCATGTTGATCAGCAATAAAAGAACACCCTAGGAATGTCATTGAGGAGTTTTTAGCATCTTCTTTCCCGACTCTATTAGACGCGGCGACAGGAATGATATTGGCGGCCGCATGTCCTTTCATGACGTTTTGCCAATGGGGCATAGAGTCTTTATCTAAAACCGGTTCTGAACCAATTGCCGTTGGGTAAAGAAGAAATTCCGCCCCCTTAAGAGTCATAATTCGAGCGGGTTCCGGGAACCATTGATCCCAGCAAATTGCTGCCCCTAGAACTCCGGAAGAGGTTTTTAAAGCCTTAAAACCAGTGTCACCATTTGAGAAGTAAAACTTTTCTTCGTAACACTCTCCAGTCGGAATGTGGGACTTGCGATAAAGACCAACAATCTTTCCATCCGAATCAATCGTAGCAAGACTATTAAAGAAAGCGTTGCCATCTCTTTCAAAGAAAGAAATAGGTAAAACAACATGTAATCTTTTTGCTAATTCTTGATAATGCTTAAGCGTTTTTGAATCAGCAAAAGTTTCCGCTAAAGCAAACTTTTCATAATCTTCAACTTGGCAAAAATAGAGGCCTTCAAACAACTCTGGAAGCAAAACAACATTCGCTCCTTTACTAACAGCGGCCTCAACAAAAGAATCAGCTTTAGCAATATTGCTATCGTAATCAGCCTTAAGAGAAAACTGAGTAATGGCGAGTTTCATTAGTCCTCCAATGAGGGCATCTGCATCGTAATACAGTGGATGTTGCCTCCGCCAAGGAGAATTTCCTTGCTGTTAATCTGGTGGATGATTTTGTCGGGATAAAGAGAGGTCATAATCTTTAAGGCCTCAGCATCTTCTTTAACTCCAAAGGCTGGAAGGATAATGAAGTCTGATCCTTGATAGTAATTAACATAACTAGCGGCAAGACGACGACCTGCCAGACGCTTAACCTTAGTTCCTCTACCGTTATTGAGTCCTTTAGCTTCCGACTCACTCATACAAATAGCAGGATTTGGAAGTGGCAAGAAATGAATCTTTAACTTTCTCCCTTTAGCGTCTTTTGCGCTACTTAAGGCCTTATATGTTTGCTGGCAGAAAACATATTGAGGATCAGTCTTATCATCGGTATAGGCCATGACAACTTCACCCGGCTTAATAATGGCGACCATATTATCAATATGTTCATCCGTTTCGTCTTCATAAATGCCGTGTGGAACCCAAATAACCTTTTCGATAGAGAGATAATCTCTTAATAGTTCTTCAATCTCCGGCTTTGAATAGGTTGGGTTTCTGCCTTTGCTTAGTAAGCAGGCTTCCGTTGTGATTAAAGTACCTTCTCCATCAACAGCAATCGAACCACCTTCTAGAACAAAAGAAGGATGATAGTAGGAAGATAATTTAAATTTGCGGCTAATATTAGCTCCAAGACGGTCATCGTCAGCATAGTTGGCGTAAAGACCATCAAACTCTCCACCCCAAGCATTAAAACGGAAATCTACTGTCCTCGTCGAAACTCCATTCGTAAGGAAGAGAGGCATATTATCACGAGCCCAGGCATCGTTATAACGTAACGGAATGGTTGTAACATTGCTCAATCCTTCAAACTCTGGGAGGAGTTTCTTATAGAAAGAAGGATGGATACCAACATAGACTTGTTCGTGTTCAGCAATAGCTAAAATGACGTCTCTAAACTCGCTAACGGCAGGAATGGCGCGGTTTCTCCAAGTATCGGAACGATAAGGAAGAAGAACAAAAGTAGCTTCGTGTTTCTTACCCTCAAAAGGTAAACGATAACCATCGCTATTAGGTGTGGTCATTCTATTTTGAAAATAGTCTTTTAGACGTTTCTCATAAACGGCAAAACGTTTCCAGGCAACCAAGTCGACAATTTCATATCCTTTTTCATAAGAGGATAAAAGTTTGATCCCTGTCTTTTCATAATGACGGACGCGCTCAATTAACTCTTTGCTCCAGACTTCCCCAGGAACAATAAGAGGAATACCGGGAGGATACATCATGACTTGTTCTTTAGAAATGGCGCCATCGCATTCATCGACAGGGACAACTTTTCCTGGCGCATGGAAGGCGGCTCGAGGTCGTAATAGCATAAAAGGAAAGGAACTATCAAAATGATGATCTGGATAGGTAACTTCGGGGTGATAGTGATCTTTAGAAATATCTTTCAAAGCACAAATTAAGTTATCAACATGTTCTTTTTTCGTACCGATAGCAAAGACTCCCATGACAACATAGGTTTCGGAGAGTTCCATTTGGATATCATACTTATTCTTTAATAAGGCAAAGAGTTCAAAGCCGTTGATATCAAGATGATCAACTTCAATTACGAGTTTTGAGATGTCGTAATCATAGCAACCATGAGCTAAGAAATGTTCTTTACTAATAATATGGAAACCGTCAATACCTTCAATTTGGTTCCTCGCATATTTCACTAAAGAATATGTCGCATCCATCGCCTTCTTACCTTCTTTAGAAGCCATAAAAGCTCTAGCGGCATCTAAAGAACCTAAAAGGAGATGTGAGGGTGAGGTAGTATTAAGAATATTGAGAGTCTTTTGAACGTCTTCTCTTGAAAAGAATCCATTCTTTAAAAGAAGAACGGAACTCTGAGTAAGGGATCCCACAGTTTTATGAAAGGAAGAGGCTGACATATCAGCGCCGGCTTCCATTGCACTTAAAGGGGCTCCAGACGAACGGAAATAGTAATGAGCTCCATGGGCTTCATCTACAAGTACCGCCATATGGTGAGCGTGGGCTAAAGCAACAATAGCCTTTAAGTCCGAGACAGCACCAAAATATGTTGGATTAATAACAAAGACTGCCTTAGCGGATGGGTTCTTCATTATAGCTTTCTTAAAATCGGCGACTGATGGTTGATTGGCGATCTCAAGGGTCCCATCAATTTCCGGCATAACATAGACTGGAACAGCTCCGGAAAGAATAAGACCATTAACAATCGACTTATGAACGTTCCGAGGGAGGATTATTTTTTCATTAGCCTTAACCGCAGTCATAATCATGGCGATAATTCCGCTGCTGGTTCCGTTGATTAAGAAGAACGCCTCATCAGCTCCGCAAGCATCAGCTAATAGGTCTTCTGATTGACGAATAACACCAGTAGGTTTGGCTAAATTATCAAGCCCAATTGGAGCGTTGACATCACAACGATAAGTTTGATGTCCAAATAGTTCAGTAGCAGCATTTTCGATATTCCCCATGTGATGTCCTGGGACATCAAAAGGAGAAACATCAGAGGATGCATATTCTTTTAAAGCGCTTAAGAACGGCGTCTCTTTTTGTGTTGGTTTATTTCCCATAATTTCGCCACTATATTACACGCGCTAGAATGGCTCGGCAACAGGTAAGGGAACAATGTTGTAAACTCATAACTTTACCATCCTTATTTGTTTTCCTTATCAATCATTATTCTGATTCATAAAGTATCTAAATCTATTGTTGTTTGCTACGTTCGTCTAACTGATTTTTAGGAAAGAAGTAATCTCACTTCCTCTTAAGGAGAGAAGATTATTCTTTCTGCTTTATTAGCATTTGTTGATGTTCTTGAACCATCACGGCTTCCTTAGCAGTAAAGAAGGAAAAATACTTAGAGACATCTATATTAGGGTAAAGGTCATTACAGTAATCAATAGCAAAGAGGTGAAAAGCTTCTTTGCTAGCGAATGGAGCGTATCTCTCTCCGCTTCTTAAGGGGTTAGAAAGGGCGTTAAAGAAGAAAGCATCTTTTAAGGAAGGCTTAACAAAAGGAAGAAGTTCTTCGCTTCTAATCCCTTGCCATTCATCGACCTGAAAGAAGACATCTAAAAGTAACATCCCAGAGGCTCTTAAACGTAAGAAAGGAAAACATTCTTTTAACTTAACTAGAGGCGTAGCCCCGTTAATCATTTGTCCAACTGCTTCTTCATAAGCCCATTGACTAATATAAGGAAAGAGCTCCGAAACATCTTTTTCTTCATTAAAACCTTTAAAGAAAAGATTATCTTTATCCGCCGCTAAAAGATACGGAGCAATGTCTCTTAATCTAACTCCTTCATGTTCGCCACCTTCATCAATGATCCATTTCCCTAGCATGGCTAAAGAATCTTTCCTCAAAGTCGGTAACGACATTAATAAGTTCATGCTGTAATTGTCTCTTCTTTTTCTTTAACGAGCAAGCCTAGGATAATAATCCATAATGGCGAAGTCCTTTAAGGACTCCATCATCTTCAATCCTGGCAGTAACAAACGAGGCTACCGCTTTAAGTTCTTCTTTTCCTTGTCCCATTGCGACAAATTGGCCAACTGAATTAGCCATAGAAATGTCTTGAATGTCATCTCCAAAACCAATCGCTTCTTCTTTCTTAATTCCAAAATGATTCAGTAAGAGAGGAACTCCGTCTCCCTTTTCGTGAGATTCTTCCATAACGTCGACTCCGTAATCGGAGAAACGATGATAAATAAGTTTAGGGAAATGACTCTTAATTATGGAGTCATAACATTTAGGAGCAAAAAGAAGAAGACCAATGACATCTTGTCCATGATAACGTCTTACTTTAGGAGTCGTCTCCGAGTAAACAGAAAAGAGTTTTTGAACATAAGCATTAGGTGAAAAAGCCATTTCTCTTTCAAAGGGAGAAACAAACTCGAAGGTTAACTTTAGTGATTTACAAAGAGAAGAAAACTTTACAAGAGTCTTCTGTTTCATCAAAGTTTTACGGAGAAAAATCCCGTCAGCGTACGCAACTCCCCCATTAGAAGAAACGAAGCCATCCCACTTTATTCCTAAATCGTTAGTCCCTAAATCCACTAAGGATTGGTAGGGTCTAGCCGTACAAAGGAAGACTTTAATTCCTTTTTCCTTTAACTCTTTAATCGCCTCTAAGGCACTTGGAGTAAAGGCATGACAACCATGATCATATAGAGTCCAATCAATGTCGAAGAATGCCGCTTTAATTTTTCCCATACCTGCAATATTAATCGAAAGAAAAGTTTCCGTCTTCCTTATTCTTTCTTTTTCTCTCTTTTTCTTCGATTTTGAAGAAAAAGTAATGATGAACGAATTAGGATTCTTAACTTCTTTCTTTAAGACTTCTTAGAAACAAAATTAGAAAAGAGAATAATAGCCTCTTCGTTTAGTTGCTTAAGCTTATTAGTATCCACTTTAGCAACCTCTCTATCATAAGTAATAAGGCCGTTAATTTCTTGTTCAACATCCGATAGTTCTGTATAAACAATTAAGGAAAGACCCTTCTTAATATTCTTTAAGACATCCCGTCTCCATAACTTACTTAAACCTTCATTTAACGCCTCCCTTGAAGCGAAATCTTTATATCCAAAAGTCTTTTTCTTTCCTTCTTTAAAAGAATGACCTTCAATAAAAAGGCCATACCCTCCAAATTCACTTAAGGATAAGATTCTATTCCGACTCTTTAGAAGATGAACTGGACGGAAATAGATATGGTGACTGGAGAAGTCTCCAGCTTTTTGATCATACCAACCCGAGGTTGAATCAATTAATCGCGTATTATCAGCCGTTCTTAGAATATCAGTGAGTCGTCGAGCATCAAATTGTCCCCATCCTTCATTAAATAAAGTATAGAAACAAAGAGACGCCACATTTCTAAAAAGATTAACCGTTCCTTCAATTTCATTGATAAAGAAGGTTCTTCCAACTTCAGAGGCTCTACCAAATCGTTTATAGGAGCGATCGTTAATTGGTAGATGGAAGAAAGGCCTAATCAAGGTTAAGTACTGAGAATAAGGAGCTCCTCCATTAACGAAATCTTGACCCACAAGCATACCTATTTGGTCACACATAAAGTAGAACCTCATTGGTTCAACTTTAATGTGTTTCCTAAGACAATTGAATCCACAAGATTTCGCTAAAAGAATGTCTTTTCTTAAGGCTTCATAACTAGGGGCGGTTAAGCCGCTTTCACTAAAGTATCCTTGGTCCAAGATTGCGGCAATAAAGTAAGGTTTGTTATTAATAGCAGGTACATTAACCTTGTTTCGGTTGATCACTGAGAACTTTCTTAAACCCGCAAACGAAGAGACCTTATCTTGCCCGTAATAAGCCTTAAAAGAATAAAGGTTAGGATTTTCCGGGGTCCAGAGATGAGAAATACCTTTTCTATCTTTTGAACTGAGAGAAAAGCTAAAACCATTATCTTCATTTCCTTTTTCACTTTGTTGTTTAGTAAGTAAAAGGCCATCAAAAAAGATTTCAACTTCGGCAGTTTTAAGATTTCCCTCCACCTGTAAGTCGATATTAAAGAGTTCTTCTTCCAAGGAGGGAGTGATACTAAATGCAACGATTCGATTATTCTTCGGAACGGCTTCAAGATAAACAGATCCATAGATACCGCTGGTAGGTGGATACCAAATAAAGCCAGGATTGTTGCTCTGTTTCCCTCGAGGATAGATTTCACTATCAGTATCATCATTAACCACTACTTCTAATATGTTTTCGGCATAAGCTTTTGAAATATAGAAAGCAAAAGGAAGGGCTCCCCCTTCGTGGTGACCGACTAATTCTTTGTTCCAATAGACATCACAAACTTGATCCACCGCTACAAAGTTGAGAAGGAGGGCTTCTCCAATAAAAGAAGAAGGAAGAATCACCTTCCTTCGGTAATGCATAAAATCATCCTTACTAACAGAAGTATTGATTCCACTCATCTTAGTTTCTACTGAAAAAGGAACTAGAATGTTCTTCGGATAAGAGGTTGGTAAAGAACTAGACTTATTGATTTCAAATTCCCACTGTCCATTTAAGGAGAGATACTGTTCTCTTTCAAAATAAGGATTAGGATGTTCCTTCAAAGGACAAAAGAGAACCTTTTTCTCTTCTTCAGGGTTACTAATTTGATTCATGAACATATTTTAGACCAGGAGAAGAGAAAAAACTTATAGAGGTATAGAATTGTTAGGAGGAACCACCATGGATATACAAAAGGTACAAAAAGAAATAGCTGCTCTTGGAGCGGATGCTTGGCTTATTAGTGACTACGAAAATAAGAACCCAACCATCACTTCTCTTTTAGGAAAGAAGATGCTGACGCGGAAACTCTTCATGGTTATTCCAAAAGAAAAGAAGCCCTACCTCATTTGTCATCTTATTGATTCCGTTTTCTTATCGGATAAAGAGACTAAGAAAAACTTTGACCTAAGAATCTACAAAACTTGGCAGGAGATGTTAACCCTCGAAGAAGAATCATTTCAAGATTATCAAACAGTCTTAATGGACGTTTCTTCAAAAGGACTTCTCCCTCGTATTTCCTTTGCTGATTATGGCACCGTTTCTTTCATTGCTTCTCTTGGAAAACAAATCATTTCTAGTGGCGACCTTCTTCAAAGCTTTTCAGCAGTCTATAGTGAGCGTTCTTATAAGCTTCAATTGCAGGCGGACGAATTAGCCTTAAAGATTAAGGATGAAGCGTTTAAAAAGATCAGAGACGACATCAAAGCAAAAAATGAAAGCGACGAATTAGCTGTTCAACAATTTATCGTTAAGCGGTTCTTAGAATGTGGAATGGTTTTCGATGAGGCTCCAATTGTCGCCATTGGAACAAATGCCTCTGACCCCCATTATGGACCAACTATCGAAAACCATTCTCCAATCCATAAAGACGACTTAGTTCTCATTGATATGTGGGCGAAAATGGATGATAAGGACGCGGTTTACGCTGATATTACCTGGATGGGGTATGTTGGAGAGAGTGTTCCTGAAATCTATGCAGAACGTTTCTCTGTCCTGGAGAAATCTATCGATACCGTGCTAGCTTTCCTTCAAAAAGAATTACCTTTAAGAAGAGTTGAAGGATATGAAGGAGACCGAGTAACCAGAGACTTTATCGAGAAAGCTGGGTATGGGGAATTCTTTATCCATCGGACGGGACATAACATAGCAGTAGATGTTTCTCCTCATGGGCCAGGCGTCAATCTCGACGACTATGAATCTCATGATGAAAGAGAGCTAATAGATGGTGTTTGTTTTTCTATTGAGCCGGGAATCTATGCCCCGGATTTTGGTATGAGAAGCGAAACTAATGTCTGCATAAAAGAAAGGCGTCCGCTTGTAGTTGCAGGACGCCAACGGAAGATAATTCCAATATTAGCAATTAAGGATTAAGCCGTCTTTAAGCGATCGGTAATTTCCTGAGCCTTTCTATAAATTTCTTTAACGTCTTCTCCGACAAAAAATTCACCATTCATATAGAGAATCTTACCCGCCACCATGGTCATCTTAACGTCGTCTTTACCACCGCTGTAAACAATGTTTTTAGTGATGTTATTAAGTGGCTGCATATTAGGACGATTAAGATTGATCATAACAATGTCGGCTTCTTGTCCAACTGATAAGGTAGAAACATTCTCAAGCTGTAAAGCAATCGAGCCTCCAACTGTTGCAGCCTTTAACGCTAACATAGCATCGAAAGCTTCTGGTTTTCCGGTTAAGAGTTTCTGTAAAACACAAGATAGACGCATCTCATAGAACATATCCAAAGCATTATTAGAACCCGCACCGTCTGTTCCAATAGCTAGGTTTAAACCGGCATCAATAAACTTTGTTAATGGAGCAATACCTGAGGCAAGTTTGCTATTGCTGCCAGGATTGGTAACGACTGAACAACCATGCTTCTTATAAATCTCAATATCACGGTCCGAGAAGGCCACACAGTGGAAACCTCCTCCTCCAAAGTCGAGAAGACCTAATTTCTCGAAGTATTCGCTTGGGGTTAAGCCGCCGTGGCGTTCCTTACAACCATTAACTTCATCAGGGGTCTCACTTGTATGAGTGTAAATAGGACACTTTAATTCATGAGAAAGTTTTGATAATTCAGTAAGGATTTCTTCCGTCGCAGTATACTCAGCGTGGAAGCCTAACTTATAGGAAACTAAAGGGTTCTTCCCGTTAATTGAAAGATAACTCTTTTTCATCTCGGCAACTGATTCCCTAAACTTTGTAACTGTGCCTAAAAGGACGGTTCTAAAACCCATATCAATACTAGCTCTCGCCATCTCTTCAGGGTTGTAATACATATCAAAACAAGTGGAAACCCCAGAGGTAAGGTATTCAAGAATAGAAACTTTGGAAAGGTAATATTGGTCTTCCGGAAGTATCTTAGCTTCTAGTGGGAAGATTTTATCAAAGAGCCAATCATGCAGAGCTAAGTCATCGGAAAGGCTACGAGAGAAAGACATAGCACTGTGGGTATGAGCGTCTTTAAATGCCGGCATTAAGACGTTGCCTTCGCACTCAATTACTTTATCGTAATCACCCTTTGGGGCGTTTTCCCCAATATAGGAAATCTTACTTCCTTCAACTACAAGATCACCAAAATAGATCTCTTCGCCTTCATTCATAGTTAAGAGGCGAGCATTCTTTAAAAGTGTTTTCATGTCCTTATCTTAGCGAAACTCAGGCAAAGACTAAAGCAAGACGATAAAAAACCCTCTCTTTTTACTTTAAAAATTAAAAAAGGTCAAAAATAAAGAGAGAGCCCCCATAAGGCCCTCCCTAGAACAGCGTCATTCGTCTACTTAATTAGGATGACGTGTTTGTTCTCAATCTCTTTCTTGTCTTGTTTTGGAATTACTAAGGCAAGAACTCCATCTACATACTCAGCAGAAATTGATTTTTCATCGATATCACCGACATAGAAGGAACGGCTCCCGGCACCCGAGAATCTCTCTCTGTGAAGATAATTAGTTTTCTTTCCTTTCTCTTCACTTTCGTAGTTAACCTTAGCTTTCACAACAAGGTAACCATTTTCGAGACTCACAGTAATGTCTTTCTTATCGACCCCTGGTAGGTCGATGAGCATTTTGTACTCTTTGTCTTCTTCCTTAATATCGGTCTTCATATCTAAGACTCTAGTTGGTGCTTCTTCTTTTAATGTTGGTAAAGAGAAGAAGTCATCAAAGAACGGGCTTAGTAAGAATCCTTCGTTCATTCCAGAATAGTAGTTTTTCATAATAGTTTTCCTCCTGATTAGCACTCTTCATTCCCAAGTGCTAACAATATAATAACGCTCTTTTTAGCACTGTCAATACATGAGTGCTAAAAATCTCCACTTTTTCTTATCTTACAAATCGTTCCTATGGGACAATTGCGAAATTTCGCACATTCTATCGGCTAAATCTTGCCGAAAGGAAAGCAAATCAAAAGAAATAAAATAGTTCTTCTTTGCTTTAATTAGTTGAGAATCAATCTCTTTTTGAATGTCTTTTAAGATGTTTTCGCTTTCTTTAAGAAACGGTTCATCGCCACGACTAAGACATTCAAAAAGGGTATCAAAGCCTTTGCTAATTTCTAAATGATATGTCCCTCTAAGAAGAGGAGAAAACGATTCTTTGATAATTCTCTTCAAGTAATTACCTAATTCGTTTGCCCCATTAAGAATAACTGCAATATCTTTCACACCCTAATATAGGTAGGAAAGTGAAGAAAGGGCAAAACTAAGTAAGAGAAAAGAAAGAGGCACCAACAAGACTTTTTAAAGAGAGAGGATCAATCTCTACTTGAGTCCCTCTTTTACCTCCAGAAATACAAAAAGAAGAAAACAGAAGAGCAGTTTCATCTACGACGAGAGGGAATTGTTTCTTTAAACCAATCGGTGAACAACCACCGTGAAGGTAACCTGTTAATGGTAGGAGTTCCTTAAGATGAATGAGGGATACAGACTTTTCGTTAACCGCTTTAGCTGCTAGTTTTAGATTTAGCTCGTTAGCAACAGGAATACAAAAGACGTAATGAGCCCCGCTGGCACTGCTACAAACAAGGGTCTTAAAGACCACTTCAGGATTTTCTCCTAAGGCGTTAGCAACTCCTATCCCATCAACAATCGATTCATCATAGTAATGAGGTTTATAGAGGACTCCAGCAGCTTCAAGAATGCGCATAACATTGGTCTTTGTCATTCCTATATTATATAAGGTAAAAGAAGGCCTTAAAGAAAAATACCCCGTCTCCTAATTCAAAGCAGGAGATGGGGTATTTAGTAATTTTGAGATAACGAGTTACTTAAAGAGACTGATAACTCCAGTGATGCCAGCAAGAGCGCCGGAAGCAATGGAACAAATAGCACCAATAATAATTCCGTAACCTAAAGAAAATTTTAGTGGACTAATAATTGCGTTTGGATCTTCAACTAAACCGGCAAATTCTCTAGCAAAGAAGAAAAGAACACCACCGCAAATGAGGAAACCGGCAGAAATGAGAAGAATCATAGAACGAGCTTTTATTTCTTTAGTAAGAACCATTGAAAGGAGAATGCCAAAACTTCCAAGACATAGAAAAATGAAGGCGACTAGGAGGGCAGGAACAACGGCTTCTTTAATACCCTGGCCCTTAAAGATCAAATCATAACCAGTAATGATTACCTTTTCTTCAACTAATTTAAATTGGGTAACAACACCATCCCCGAGAAAGAATAAGAACGCAGACGCCATTAGTAACAAGGCGACTAGTGTTAACAGAAGAAAGCCAGCAGAAGATTTTGATTTAGATTTTGCCATATAAGGACTCCTTTATTTCTAATTCAAGCACATTCAGAATATTTAAACACTATAGAAGGGGAAAATTGCTCATTTTCCCAATAAAAAACCTCTGGTTGCCCAAAGGTTTAATATAGTGTGATTAGTTCTTTCCGCGCATTCCAACGAAACCGATAACGCCAAAGCCAAGGCCAGCAACTAAAGCAGCAAGCCCAGCAATGAGGAAACCATATCCGAGGGAGTAAGTTCCATTGTTAATAACAGCGAGGTTGTCTTTGGCAAGAACGAGAGCGAGGCAGAAGAGAACGCCGGTAACGATGAGACAAAGGCCAGCAACGATATCGAGGAAGCCAGAGAACTTAGTGCTTCCGGTTAAAGGAATGATGGTTCCAAGAACTCCAAAGGAAGCGCCAATGATTAAGAAAACAAAGGCAGTAATAAGACCGGTAACACCAGTCTTGCTGATAGCGGCAGCATCATTTGTAAAGATGAAGTCATAACCAGCGAAGGTTTCATTGATTCCACCAGCAGCACGAACAATGCCAGGGGCAATCGGGAAAAGGAAGGCGGCAATCACTAAAAGCGAAAGAATTCCGCCGGCGATAATCATAGTAAGTTGTTTTTTCATTTTGTTTGCTCCAATCGAGTAATACTACTCGTTGATACTACTCGCGATTTTGCTCTTGGGCAAGACTTGGCTATAGCCAATCGCCAAAAAGTTTACTTTTCGCGCTTAATAATCTCTTTCTTTAGATCCTCAGGCTTGAACTTAAGACTTTTAGTTTCGGCTACTGTTAAGTCCTTGATGAGGTCTAATTGCCTTTTAAGATCCGCTAAAGCAGCGCTACCTGAATAATTCGGATTAGTTAGCACCGCGCTCAAACGCATATCAGCTTTTTTGGCTAATTCGGCGTTAGAGGGGGTCTCAACAACTTTCGAATCTTCCTTTTTAGGAGTTTTCTTAGGTGCTGGTTTCTTTTTGCTAACTACTGGTTTTGCTACTTCATCCTTCTTGCTAACAGCCTTTACCTTGGCAAGTTTAGAATCAGCAGGTTTGGCTGTTGCTGTTTCCTCTTTTTTAGGGACGGATGGCTTCTTTTTAGGAGAAACTTTCTTAGTCTCATCTGTCTTTTTGATTTCAGAGACTTTTGGAGTTTCAATCTTTTTAGAAGAAGTCTTCTTCGTCTTTGTTGGCTGTTTCTTTTCTGCTGTTCCTAATTCGGCACGGCGAGATTTCCTTTCGATATACATCCTTTTGGAGTCATCGTCAGGTACACCAACAATTAAGGTTGCTCCGCTAGGAACGGCAATCGTATTAACCTTTTCTATCTCTTGGCCCCGAGGAGCGAAGATGAGAGTAGAAGGCTGAATGCCACCACTTTGAAGGGGTTTTGCGACCGGTTCTTCTTTAGTTTTAGCATTAGGGATTTGCTTTTTAG
>Ga0172378_10002118_pt1 | contig 18487 bp, 11 predicted proteins | sample GrowelOW332metaG_FD_119755 | JGI IMG/M metagenome (GOLD analysis project Ga0172378, IMG submission 119755) | Groundwater microbial communities from an aquifer near a municipal landfill in Southern Ontario, Canada - Pumphouse #3_1 metaG | ecosystem: Environmental > Aquatic > Deep subsurface >... | reverse complement strand
CTTCTTCTACAGGAGCTACAACTTCTTCTACAGGAGCTACAACTTCTTCTACAGGTGCTACAACTTCTTCCTCAGCTACAACTTCTTCTACAGGTGCTACAACTTCTTCCTCAGCTACAACTGGTTCTTCAGTAGTTACTGTTTCTTGAACTGGAGCCATTGCCTCAGTAACAGCAGTTGTTTCAGGTTGAGTTACAACTGGAGTTTCAGTAGCACTCTCTTCTACTTTAGTTGATGTTGTAGAACATCCAACTAGAGAAACAGCTAATATTGAAATAACTAGAGCTGTTGATAATTTACTAATTGAAAAACTTTTCACGGTTTTTCCTCCTAAATTTTGATATCTTATTAATTTTTGTATATTTAATACAATTGTGTTGAGTATACCACAAGAGAATAAATTTCGATATACAATAGTTAAAAAAATGATTTTTTTTTTAAGAAAATATAGCTTTATCATAGATTAAATCACTCTTTTGAATAAAATTAACTCTAATTTTTAAAATTACTTATATTAAATTAATACCAGTGATTATTATTTAACAAGTAAGTAATTAAAATTCTATAATAATTATTATTAAACTTACTATAAAAAAACATTATCAGTAATAAATCAAGAAGATCAAATACTAATAACGAATCTCTATTTAAATTTATTTTACTTATATATTTTAAGATAATAGCATGCTCTCAAAAGCATTTACTTTGATATGATATAAAAAGACCTATATATCATATAGATTAATTCTTTAGAATTTAACTGGTAGTTTTATAAACTCATTTATATTTTGACTTTCATTAAGATATAAAGGTATTTACTGAGTTAATCTTTTTTAAGCAAAAAGAAACATTGCCATGTTACAGACAATGTTTCCTTTTTTTTAACTCTTGATTTAAAGTCTATTAGAACTTCATTTCAATAGCATTTTTTACATATGTTAAAATCATATCATTTTCAGAAACTTTCATTCCTAAGTCAGACATATCAGTTGTAACTATTTTATAAGTTGCATCTTTATCGATATTCATACTACCAATTTTAACACGTAAGATACGATTTCCAGCTTTAGCATATTTATTATAAACTACCTTTAAGTCGGTAAGTACATAATGGTCGCTTTCAGCAGGAAGAGTATCATAAGCCTTTTCTAATGCATCATATATTTCTTGACCAGTAACTGCTTTAACACAAGCAGTATAATCATTTGTAAATGCATCACGTACATCTGCTATTGTTACATCACCCTTTTCAATAGATTGACCGAATATTCCAGCTTGAAGAATAGTTGCATCTGCACCTAATTCTGAAGTTAACGTATCACATACAAGTCTTGAGAAACTTGTTGGCTGCTTCTTAATATTAGAAGTTGATAATGTATAAGTTGCTTTTCCAATTACAGTATTCAATACAGGAGCAATCTGTTCTTCGAAATAAGCTAACATATGATTAACTTTTGAATCTTCAGGAATGTTAATAATTCCATAAGCAGAAGCTAAATCACTATTAGAAGGATTATTTACATCTGAGGCAGTAATTTCGAATGGATATGCACCCATTGCCATACCGTTTTTAACAACGACATCTACAACACCGATGCTTCCTAGATTTTCTTTACTGTTAACAATTGTAGTACCATTTACTACTTTGCTTCCATTAATTTTTGAATCTGAACCGTCAATATACAAATCAATCCCGTTTAGGTTCTGACAAATCATTTCACTTGAGATTCCAGCTTTATTGCCATCCATGTTACCAAGGACAACTACATAATCTGCGTACTGATGAGCCATATCTAATGCATATTGTGCATTTTGAAGTACTAAATCATCTGTAAAGTTAATTCCATCAACATTCTCAATAGGAGCTGTCAAACCAACTACTGCAACAATAAATCCATTATAGTCATATAACTGATATGGTTGGAATGGTAAGTATTTCTCATCATCCAAAATATTAGCTGAAAGAACTCTTACATTAGAGTTTTGTTTAGCATATGCTGCAGCTTGAGCTAGGGTATCAGCAGAATATTTAAATTCTAATGAAGCTGGAGCTATTGCATCATAACCTAACATATCTAATAACATTGCAGGAGCAACACCGTTTGAATATTCAGCAATAGAAGATCCAGCGAGAGTATCACCAGCATCAAGTACTAAGACGTTAGAAGTTAAACTTCTTGCAACTTGCAACATTGTTGAAAGTCTTGCATAACCAATATTATCCTTAGAGCCATAAACTCTACCTTGAGTATCAGATGTATGAACTACAAACAAATCGAATACAGGATAATTAGCATCACTCTTAACTATAGGCATTATTCCTAATGGATATTGAGGAGCAACAGGTTCCATAGTCATTTTAGGTTCCATGGTTTTTTTAGGTTCCATAGTTTTCTCAGTTTCTTTTGGAGTTGTTTTCATTTTCATTTCAACAGAAACACTAACTGTCTTTTTTGTAGGCATTTTAGCTTTTTGAGATTCAATGTAATTACATACCTGACCATCTTCAGGAACTGCAGTAATACCATAAGCAGAAGCTAATCTACTGTGTTTTGGATTATTTACATCTGAAGCTGTGATTGTAAATGGATATGCACCAGTTGCTTTTCCATTCTTTACAACAACATCAACAACGCCAAGTTCGTTAAATTTAGCATTAGTGCTAACAATTGTTGCACCATTAACAACTTGACCACTACTCATGCAACTATCAGATCCATCAATAAACAAATCAATACCATTTAAATTTTCACAAATAAATTTACTTGTAATTTGTCCATCCATGTTTCCAAGAACAACAACATAATCAGCATACTGATGAGCAATATCCAATGCATACTGTGCATTATTTATTACAGCACTACTTACAAAACTATAATCAGTAACACAATCTACTGGAGTTGTTAAACCAACAACTAGTACATTGAATCCGTTATAATCATATAATTGATAAGGTTGGAATGGTAAATAAGCATCTTTATCTAAGATATTTGCAGATAATACTTTAAGATCTGTATAATCTTTAGTGCTATTTTTAGCATTAATTAGATAATCAGCACCATATGCAAAGTCCATAGAAGAAGGAGCTACTGCATCATAACCTAACATATCTAATAAAACGCCTGCTGTTTCACCATGATTTTGTTCAACTATTGCACTACCACTGATTACATCACCAGCATCCAACAGTAGGATATTATCTGTTAAGCTTCTTGCAACCTTAAGCATAGTAGCAAGTCTTGCATAACCGATGCTATTTTCTGAAGCATCAACATTTCCTTGAATGTCACCAGTATGAACAATAAATAAGTCAAATACAGGATAATCTGCATCACTTTTTACGATAGGTTTAATACCAAGAGGATATTCCACTTTTGCTTCAACAGGTGCCATTTCGACAGGTGCTTCTACTGGAGCCTTTACTTCTGGTACTTCAACAGTTTTTTCCATAACTGGTTCAACAACTGGTTCAACAACTGGTTGTTCCATTTTTTTCTCTGGTTGGGTCACAATAGGGGCAGCAGCAGGTGCTTCCTCAACCTTAGTTTTAGTTGTTTTACATCCGACGAGAGAAACGACAAGCAATGTAATTACCATTGCCGACATTAATTTTCTTGTTGAAAAACGTTTCACGGTTTTCCTCCTAAATTTTGATATCATAGGTTTCGTATTTTAAATACATCTTTCTTTATAGTAAGTTTATCATACGAGTTTGGATTTCGATACAAAAAAAAGTTATAAAAGAATTAATTTCTTTTACACAAAGACCTTCTCACCACAAAAAGGTCTTAATAATCAAAAATTCAGCAACATATAACGCATACTATTTTTTATCAACAATAAATATACTATACCAACGTTTTCCTAAAATAGCAAAATATTTATTTGCTTTTAACTGCAAAAGCTGGATACAAATATGGTATATACTCATTTAGAGTTGTTTTTTTAATGCTAAAAACACCAATTATACGCCATATATTTGTATTTATTGTAAAGACAATCATCTAAAATCTATTTCCTAATTTAATATTCTGCAATTTTTAGGAGCTCTAGTTTATCTTATATTTTGTGTAGTTAAACATCGAGCTAAGATCAATATTTCATAAAAAACCACAAGCAAAAGACATAAAAAAAGTCCTAAGGGAAAAACCTTGGACTTCTTTTTATAAAATTCAAATGAATAATATTAAAATACTACATTAAATCTTTAGCTTTACGAGCTGTATTACCAGTTTTTTCGCAATAAGCTACATGACGTAATTTACCATTTTCAAATACTGATTTCATTTTGATTGTGCCGCCCCAGCGACTTGTTAATACTTTAGCACCACTACGACGTGCGTTCTTTGAAACATTACCTGCCATATCTATATTCCTCCGTAAAAATTTTTCGAATACGTTGTAAGTTATCATTTCTTAATGTAAAAGTCAAATACAAATTAAGCAATCAAACTCAAAAAAAACCACTTAACATAAACTTAAATAAATCTTATTTTTTTTTCTTGCCATATTTTTTGTTGTCTATATCTTATTCTTTTAGTATTATTGATTTATGAAAATTATAAACAGGATCATAAGACAAATATTCTTAATACCAGTTTACCTATACAAAGGTTTAATATCTCCATATATAGGTGGCAGCTGTATATATTCTCCAACCTGTTCTAGTTATTTTGTTGAGGCTGTAGCAAAACATGGAATTATCAAAGGAACTACATTAGGTGTGGCTAGAATCGCCAGATGCCATCGCGGATATTATGGTGGCCCCGATCCTGTACCTGAGAATTTTTCTTTTAAAGAAATGAAAAAAAATAAAATTATTTTCAAAAGGCACAAACATAAACACTAGAAAACAAGAAAAGCGCCTCCATCAGACTGATAAGAAACGCTTTTTAGAGTAAAGTTATATAATTATTTTACAACAGAGAATTCATATACCGTTTTGTATTGATACACTTTTCCTGCTTCAATAACACAAGATGGGAAATCTTCATGATTAGGAGAATCTGGATAAAATTGTGTTTCCAAGGCAACTCCAGCATTTTTTATGCATGGTATTTTATTTTTTCCAAGCATTCCTTCATCAAAAAAATCTGCAGTATACATCTGAACTCCTGGCATAGTTGTGTAAAACTTCATACTTCTTCCTGAATCAGGATCTCTTAACTCTCCTCGTTCTTTTAAGGAACCATCCCAATTATTAAAGCAGAAACAATGATCATAACCTGTAGGAGTATTATTAATTCTTTCTTCTAATTTATGAAATTCTGTAAAATCAAAAGGAGTACCAGCAACATCTAAAATTTTACCGGAAGGAATACATTTATCATCAATCTCTAAGTAAGAATCACTATCAATTTTTATTTCATTTTCTAAAATATTCTTTTCTTGATTACCGGATAAATTAAAATAGCTATGATTTGTAAGATTTAAAATAGATCTCTTATCAGATATTGCAGTATAAGTAATCTCAACTCGTCCATTAAGAGTTAATTCATATACAACATTAACTTCTAGGTTTCCTGGAAATCCACCTTCGCCATCCTTGCTTGTAACACTCAATTTAACAGCAGGATTATCATTCAATTCTAAAAGCTCCATGTCCCAATTCTTCCAACATAAACTCGTTTTTCCACTGTGGAGACAGTTAACTTCATTGTCATTTGGATCTAATTCATAAACTTTTCCATCAAGATTGAATTTTGCACCTTGTATTCTATTTGCAAATCGACCAACAGTCATTCCATAATAAGTTTTATTTGAAAGATATTCTTCAGCACTATCATAACCCAACACTAGATCTCCAATTTTTCCATTTTTATCTGGAGCCTTCAGAGAATGAATTAAAGCTCCAAGACTTAAAACTTCTAATTCATAAGGACCATTATTAATAGTAGCACTTAAAACGATATCTCCATTTGTTAGAGTATCAAATTGTTTCATTTTCATAATTACAAACCGCCTTTTGTATATACTACGTAGTTAAGAACGTATCTGTTCCAACCTTAGGTGCTAATAAATCCTCATTGGGATTCAACTGCATCACGTTTATCAAAGTTTACTTTATCTAGCGCATTATTCCAATATTCATTTTTAAAAAGAATAAACTCAGTGAGAGGTATAATTCTTTTTATAATGTATAACAGAAAATTAGCTTAAGACAAAATCAAATTATTTATTACAAACAGTAAAAAACAAAAGAGATAAGTACAAAATGCACCTATCTCCATAAAATTTAATTATACTAATTATTATTTTTCTTATCTTCACTCTTCAAAACAGCCAAGAATGCTTCCTGTGGTATTTCAACATTTCCCACCATCTTCATTCTTTTTTTACCTTCTTTCTGCTTTTCAAGAAGCTTACGTTTTCTAGAAATATCACCACCGTAACATTTAGCAGTAACATCCTTTCTATAAGCATTGATAGTCTCTCTTGATACAATAGTACCACCGATAGCAGCCTGGATTGCTATTTTATATTGTTGGCGATGAATCTCAGCCTTCAATCTTTCACAAACAATCTTACCACGAGCAGCAGCATTCTCTTTAAACACCAATTGAGACAAAGCATCAACTTGGTCACCATTAACAAGAATATCCAATCTAACAAGTTTTGTTCTCTTATAACCAATAACTTCATAATCGAAAGATGCATAACCTCTAGAAATTGATTTCAGCTTATCATAAAACTCAAATAGAACTTCAGCTAATGGCATTTCATATTGAAGCTCAACTCTTTTTTCATCAAGATAATTCATATTGGTCTGCACGCCACGTTTTTCTAAACAAAGCGACATTATTGACCCAATATAATCAGTTGGAGTCATTATATTTGCTTTTATATAAGGCTCTTCACTATAATCGACAAGCATCTCATCTGGATATTCTAGAGGGTTATCTATTTCAATATAACCTTCTTTATTTTTCAAATGGACCTTATATTCTACTGAAGGAGAAGTAAATACAATTGATAAATTAAACTCACGTTCAATTCTTTCTTGAACAACTTCTAAATGAAGAAGCCCCAAGAAACCACATCTAAAACCAAAACCTAAAGCAGCAGATGAATCTTTTTCATAAACAAGTGCAGCATCATTTAGCTTTAATTTTTCGATAGCACTAAATAGTTCTTCATAATCATTAGAATCCACTGGATAAATTGAAGAGAATACAACAGGTTGTACTTCTTTAAATCCAGATAACGGTACTTTCGCAGGATGGTCCACGCGGGTTACAGTATCACCTACTCTAATATCGCTTATGTTTTTTATTCCTGCAATTATATAACCAACATCTCCAGCATGAAGAGTGTCTACTTTAACATATTTCAGTTTAAAAATTCCAACTTCTTCAACTATATAATCAGCACCACCATGCATGAATCTAACAACATCACCAGCACTCAAACAACCATCGAAGATACGACAATGAACTACTACACCACGATATGCATCATAATGAGAATCAAATATCAATGCCTTTAAAGGATCATCATCATTACCTTCTGGAAAAGGAATGTACTCCACAATCTTTTCAAAAAGTAAATCAACACCAACACCAGTTTTTGCACTTACTTGAATGGTCATATCAGGATCTAATCCCAATTCATTTTCTGTCTGTTCCAAACACATAGGAATATTTGCAGATGGCAAATCCACTTTGTTTATTACAGGAATTACTTCTAAGTTATGTTCCATTGCTAAATAAAGATTTGCAAGAGTCTGTGCTTCAACACCTTGTGATGCATCTATCAAAAGAAGAGCACCCTCGCAGGAACTGATAGCACGTGAAACTTCATAACTGAAGTCAACATGGCCTGGAGTATCTACAAGATTTAGCTTGTAGGTTCTTCCATCATTTGCGGTGTATGGAATAGTTACAGCTTGGCTTTTAATTGTAATTCCGCGCTCTCTTTCGATATCCATACTATCTAATACTTGATTTTGAGCAGTTCCCCTCTGTTTTCCTAATTTTGCTTTTTCGATAAATCGATCAGCCAAGGTAGATTTACCATGGTCGATATGAGCAATAATACAGAAGTTTCGAGTCAACGAATAATCATTTTCCATTTTTAGTCCTTAAGGCTAAGTTTATTGTCAGTAGGTTCAAAACCTAATAATACTCTTATTTCAGCATCATCTAGAGTCTCTTTGATAACTAATTCATCTGTTAACGTATCAAGTTGATCTCTATATGTTGTTAAAATTTCACGTGTTTCAATCATACATTTATCAAGAATTTTTCTCATTTCAGTATCAATAATTCTTGCTGTTTCTTCACTATAATTTTTATGTTGTGCTATCTCACGACCTAAGAACAAAGGTTCATCCTCTTGTCCTAGATTTATGAATCCCAAACTACTCATACCAAATTCAGTAACCATTCTCTTAGCAATATTTGTTGCCTGTTGAATATCATTACTTGTACCAGTAGTTGTCTCACCATAAACTATATCTTCCGCTACATAGCCACCCATAGTAATTTTTATTCTATCTACTAATTTTGATCTATTCAAAGTATACGCATCATTTTCAGGCAAAGAGATTGTCAAACCTAATGCTCTACCATGAGGAATAATTGTTACTTTATGAAGAGGATCAACATGCTTCAAATAATAATGGAGCAAAGTATGACCAGCTTCATGATAAGCAGTCGCTCTTTTATCTTCATCTGTCATGAATTTAGATTCACGAGCAACACCCAACATCACTTTATCACGAGCCATCTCAATATTATTCATTGAAACAGTCTCTTTATTTTCTCTTGCTGCAAATAGAGCTGCTTCATTTATCATATTAGCTAAATCTGCACCAGAAGAGCCCGGTGTAGCACGAGCAATACGAGCCAAATCAACGCCTGGTTCTAGCTTGATTTTTCTACAATGTATACCAAGAATAGCTTCTCTTTCTTTAATATCTGGTAAATCTACTACAACCTGTCTATCAAAACGACCAGGTCTTAATAAGGCTTTATCAAGAACATCAGGACGGTTAGTTGCAGCCATTATAATAACATTTGAAGTACTATCAAAACCATCCATCTCAACTAAGATCTGATTTAAAGTCTGCTCTCTTTCATCATGACCACCGCCGACACCTGATCCACGGGCACGTCCAACTGCATCTAACTCATCAATAAAGATAATACAAGGAGCAGCCTTTCTAGCCTGTTCAAACAAATCTCTAACACGGGAAGCACCCATACCTACAAACATTTCAACAAAATCTGATCCACTTGTATGTAAGAATGAAACACCAGATTCACCTGCAACAGCTTTAGCTAATAAAGTCTTACCTGTTCCAGGAGGACCTACTAATAAGGCACCTTTTGGAATTTTAGCTCCAACTTTAACAAACCGTTCAGGATGTTTCAAAAAGTCAACAACTTCTAATAACTCATTTTTTGCTTCTTTTTGACCAGCAACATCTGCGAATGTAATTTTATTTTCATCAGGTTTATATTCTTTAGCGAGATTTTTACCCAATCCCCCCATCATCTTACCGTTCATTCCATTAGCTTGTTTGAAAAGCATAATAGTGAAACCAATGAAAATAATCCAAGGTACCAATTGGAAAATAACAGCAGCGATTGAAATTGACTGTTCAGAGCCAGAAACAACAATACCCTTTTCCAATAGTTCGGGAAGTAATTCATTATCAGTATATGGAATACGAGTATTCATTGTTAAACCATTAGAAACAACAAAAGTAATTTTACTATTTGCTTCAATATCAACAGTACTGATTTGTCCAGAATCTACATATTGCTTAAACATTGTATATGAAACCGTTTGAGATGTTTGATTCATTGAACTATCAAAGAAAAGAATACCAAAAGTCAATAATATAAAGATAAAGATTCCAAGAGATAATCTATTTTTAGGATTTTTAAGAGGACCATTTCCATTTCCACTTCCGGAAGGTCCACCAGACCCTTTGAGGCCTTGCCAAAAGTCATCAGGATTATCCTTGTTTTTTTTAGGATCATCAGCATAATATACACTGGCCTTTGCGTTTTTTGAATTATTAAAAAATTTCACGTTATATTTCCTTATTTAAAATACTATATATTCTTACACTCTTTCCTACAAGAGTTTTTTTCAGATGAACCGCAAGTCTATCTCTTCCACCCACATGATGCGCAAAAACAGCTACAATTCCATCCCTATCTTCTAAAATATAAACTAATTTCCTTTTACTTTCATCTATTTTCCAAGAAGAAATTAATTTGCTAATCAAAACCTTTCCGCCAGAAGTTACCAAAGAGTCTGCACTCTTCAAACTTCTGAAGACAAGAGGAAACTTTAAATCCTCATCTGCAATCTGCAATTGAACTTTATCAGGTTTGGATAATGAATCTATATGTAATACAGAAGATGGACAATTAAAAAAGCCATCTCCTTTACTCTCTATTATAAATGTAAAATTTTTATCTTCAATAGCTTGCTCAAAGAAAATATAATCATTTTCATCAATAACAAGATCAAACTCATTAAAATTTTTGCGACATGCACTCTCACTAATGATAATATTATCAATATGTTTTAGTTGATTGATTGAAACCATTTTATGTGATTTTGTTAAAGTGAGAATTATATTGTATCGAACTATTGTTTGTTGTTTTACATATAAATTTTTATTGATTCTATCATTGATTATTAGAGAATTCACCTTTTCTTCAACTAAAGATGAAAAACCTTCAAATAGTTCAGCATTTCTTAGAACTATTGAAGAAGCAGAAGGAAAAATATCCTCAACTAAAGGAGTGATATTTGCTCGAATTTTATTTCTAAGATAATTCTGCTCTCCATTGGTTGAATCTTCACTCCAATGGATATTAACTCTTCTGAGTATATCTCTCAAATCTTCTTTTGAATACGCAAGAACAGGTCTGATCACATCAATATCATCAATATTAGAAACACGACGTATACATGAAAAGGATAACGGAGAAGCCCCATTAAAATTTCTCATAATCATAGTTTCAACTTGATCGTTGCTATTATGTGCAGTTGCTATTGTTTTAATATTGTTATCTTTACAATATTTAATTAACTTTTCATACCTTGCAGCTCTAGCTGCATCCTCAATCCCCGAATCTCGAATACTGGCAATTCTTTCAATTTCGCCTTTATCACAATACAGTTCTTCATATTTTACACCCATCTTTTTACAATTAATTATGTTAAGTTGGGATTCTTTAGAAAGCTCTTCATCTGATCTTAGACTATGATTTACATATAGAGCGACCAGTTTATTTTTATCAAACTTTTGTGAAAGCAAATATAAAAGACTCAGGCTATCACTACCACCAGAAAAGGCAATAGCTATTTTATTTAAGTTCAGATTTGGATTCGAATGAAAAAATGAATCAAAGTCCTTCATCATTGCCCCTTTTTTGCTACACTAGCATTATTAAATATGAACAAAAATTTATCAATCGTCAACTTAACACCCAAATAATAATTCAATTTTAGTTAACAGATTAATAAATTAAGTCACTTCTAATTTATTCTTCTTATTATACTTTTGCATGAGGTCAGGAAGGGATTTTCCATTCATTATATCAATTATTGCTTCTTTAGCCTTTTCTATACCTTGATAAAAACCTTCTTGGTCTTCTTCAACACCTAAGACATGGTCAACGACACTTTCACCTTCTTTAGGTCTGCCGATTCCAACATAGATTCTTAAGAACTCTTTATAACCATCAAGATTTGATATAATACTTTTGAGCCCATTATGACCGGCGCTTCCGCCACCTTTTTTGATTCTGATATTTCCTACAGGTAAATCCATTTGATCACAGATTACAATTAGCTGTTCTTTATCAAAATTTTTAATATCTTTAATTATTTCACCACTATTATTCATATAGGTAAGTGGTTGGATCAATACAGTACTATCTTCGTCTTTTTTATATACCGCTTGGTTATATAAATGAAAACAGCGCTTGGCCAGTTTTACCTGACAAAACGCTGCTACTTTTTCTGTGACTAAAAAACCACAATTATGACGAGTGTTACTATACTTTAATCCAGGATTACCTAAACCAAGTATTACTCTCATAAATGTACTATTCAGCATCCTCTGAAGTTTTAGCATCTGCTTTTTCAGAAATAACTTCTGCTGGTGCATTTGCATCTTCGTCTTCAACAACAACTTCTTCTTTCATAGCCTTAACAATTGCTACTACTTCATCAGCTGGAGTTAATACTTCAACACCTGCAGGAACTGCAATGTCAGAAATTGCAATGTGGTTGTTGATTTCAAGAGCTGAAACATCTACTCTTAATTCTGAAGGTAAATCTTTAGGTAAACATTCAACTTCAAGTTCATGTAGAATGATATCTAAGATACCACCTTGACGACAACCTACAGGGTTACCTTCAACAATAACAGGAACAGATGTTCTTAATTTTTCACCACGATTAACTTCATAGAAGTCAACATGTTGAATTGTATCATACAATAAATCTTCTTGGAAATTTTTAACTAAAACTTCTTTATCTTCTCCATCAGCAATCTTCAATGTTAAAAGAGTTGATTCTGTTAATTTACCTACTGCGATTCTGAAATCGTGTTCGTTAATAACAACGTGTGTAGGTGCAATTTTGTGACCGTATACTACAGCAGGGATTTTTCCAGCGCGTAATAAACGGCGGGAACCAGCACTACCAAAATCAGTAGTACGAAGAGTCGCATCAAATGAATAATTAGACATAATTATTTCTCCTAAATACTCTCATTGGAATTTAATTCCAATTACCATGGGATTTGAACACATACGTGTCCATCGCTCATACTATAGAAAGGCAATCCTTTATTCAAGTATCAAAAGCACCAGATAAGACAATAATTCCATTATTTTATGAAATTAGAAATATAAACAAAAAAGAGACTTAATTGCAAACAAAATTGGACATAAATGCTTGTGGAAGAACGAAAGGATAAAAAAAATACTCACTAGAAACTAGTGAGTACCTAAAGCTGGGAAGGCAGGAATCGAACCTACGATGCCGGCACCAAAAACCAGAGCCTTAACCATTTGGCGACTTCCCAACGAACTCTTGTAAGATATATAAAATTATATTTTTTGTCCATAGGCTTTTTAAAACTTTCTTAAAAAATATCAATTTTTTTTATTTTTTTTATAAAATAGCCATTTAAAGCTCAAAAAGTGCAAAAAAAGGCGTTTTTTTACCTAAATTTTAACTATATCAACAATTTAAAAGTCAAATAGAACACGTAATTTTTCATTTTTAAAAGATGAAAGCTTGGCTAAATCACTTTTAACCATATATAAAACAGTATCAATTATATCTTCAAAATCCAAATCATCTAAAAACAACACACTGGTATCAAATAAAGTTGAATTAATTAAAAGACAAGAAAGGTCCAAGATAATCAAACTTAATTCAGCATCTGTAACATACCTATTTGAAAAAAATGGAAGTTGAACACTATTCAAATCATTATACATTCTATTGAACATAACTAAATTTAAATGCATATCCATCTCATTTGATAAAGCTTTTATTATATCGTAAAAATTTTTATAGTCATATCTTAAAAAACTGAAGTCATCGTACTTAAGTCCTTCATTAGATTTAAAATCACTTAGATAAGCATCTTTATATAGCCTCTCCAGTTCTTTCGTATAAGGAGCGTTATAATAAATTTCTTCGGCTTCTGCTCTTTCAGCAATATCATTCTCAATTTCACTGTACATACTATTTTTAATACAAGCATTTTGGTATGCAGCAAAACAACTATTATTTTGATTGAGTTCAGTTCTTATTGCAGTTTCCATATCATATCTAAATAATATTGTTTTTAAAGCTATCTGCTCATATAGATGCTTTGCCTCAATTATCGTAGAAGTAACATCTCTTAATAAAACACAATTACAGACATTACACATAATTTGTATGCATGTAATAATATTTTCTAATCCCAAATCTTCATTATTTGACAAAAATGCTTTTCCACCTGCCTTATAAACATATTTATTCTGGAGAGAATCAACAAACTTATTTTTCACATCCTTAACTTTTTTCTTAAAAGGAATATCATCATCAAGTCCAAATCGAAGCCCATTTAATAAAGACCTAAAAACATTCATATATTTTATTGCAATATTTTCACTAGAAAATGAAAACTTATCGAATTTTCTAGTTGGGTTGAATACCTCATTACTAACTAAAAAAACATTACCATATGATGTAAAATATTCATTAATAGCTTCTTTTTCTCTATCTGTTGAAACTTTAATTCTACCTTTAATTATTTGAATAAACTCAGTATCATTATTTCTAAATTCTAGCTTATTCTCTATTTTTAAAGGGTCTTTAATATTACTAAGCTTTTCAACACCATAATATTCAGAATCCGTAGCAGTCTCAAAACTATATGCCATTTCATAAATAGCAACAGATATACTTGAAAACAAAGTCTTAATATTAATATCTAAATCGAACGTTCTAATAAACTCTCCAACCATTATGGTGGCCTCTCTCCAAGCTACAAACAGAGTTCTCTGACTCTCTTTACCATTTTTATATAAAAACGCATTGCTTTTTGTTTCTTTAAAATTAAAAGGAGGAATAACAGGATTTTTCCCATCAAAATAATGTTCTAACGAAGAATAATAATCATATGGTTTTGTTGCTGTCATTATTATATCATAACTATTTAAAACAAGAACTCTTGCAATATCACTGTAAACAATATCATCATCTTCAATAATCATGCACCTTATGTGCTCAGGATCTAATGCTTCAAATAATGGATAAATCCAGCTCAAATCTTCTTTTAGCAAATTAACATCTTCAATATTAAAATGAGATCCCTCAACTATATCATTAAAATTTTCTGAAAACCTATTTATGTACTGTTGAGTTGAAATATCATCCTCTTTAAACTTTGACTTTGTTTCAAGATAGGAATCTAAAAGAATATAATTACCAGAAGCATCTCTCTTATTCAAAGCAATACCAACAATTAGAGACTTATATATATTTCTTACAATTCTAGCACTTAAAGAAAAATTAGATGATGAGATAGCCATAACAAGTGTCTTAAACTGAGAAATCAAAGAATCGAGAGTCCTCATATTCAAATCATTTATAGTTGAACAAAGGGACACAGAAATTGATTTATCACGAAGATACTGAATAAATTGCTCTTGTAGAATTACGTGGTTACACACCATTTCATAACCATTGCATAATTTAGGATTATCATTGATACCATATTTTAAATTGCCAAAAGAATTTAAAGCCAACCAAGATAGATGAGAAACATAAATGTTTTTATCTTCAAGATTGTCTACTTCCCAATCAAATATATTTTCTAGCAAATCAGTTTTATAATCAACTTTCATTAAAAATCACTTCCTCAAAATAGTTACAATCATTTTGTATCTAACAATTTCAAATCTTTTTTAAGCATATAATTAAGAGCAGAAACAGCTCTATTAATTCTAGAACTATCAGTGACTGTTGTAATCAAATCAATACCAGTTGTTCGTACCAAAAGAGATGCATAATCTAAAATCATCAAAACCAATGCATCATCATTAGAGCCCCCTTTATTAAGAAAAGGAGCGGTAAAAGCTGCATAAGAATCAAGCATTTTATTGAATGTAACTAGATACACATCAATACCTTTCTCATTATACAAAAAATCAGCAATATCATTCACAGACTTTAAATTATCACTTAAAGTAAAAGAAAAAGGTTTAAAAGTATCAATTTTTTTTCTTTCAATATCAGTAGTACATCTATCAATATATCTTTTTTCCAGTTTTTCATTATATTTCTTATCAGCAAACAAATGCGACTCTTCAACTATTTTCTTATTTTTAGTTCGAATCAGACCTATCTCATCGGCCAAAACACTATCATTTAAATAACTGATCAACCTCGATTGATTACCATCTTTATCAGAATAATAATCTTCAAAAAAAGTAGCGCTCAAATAAGTTTTTATAACAATTGCATCATACAGCCTTCTTGCCTCATTTAATGCAGTTGATTCATCGTTAAGAATTATTGAATTGCACATATTGCAAAACATTTGAACACAACTAATCATCAATTGGTCAATATTATTCTCAATATTTTTCTTATATACATTTTGAGCATTATTCAAGATAAAGATCTTTCTCATATCAGAATTAATATCAGACTTAACATAGGCTTCTATTGGAAACACTTGAGTATCAGAAAAACGAATACCATTCAAAAAACTCCTGAAAATATTCATCCATTTATAAGCAAGATCACCACTATGTTTGATATTATAGAAACCTGGTAATTTGTCATCGTAAACTGTCCCAAACCTGGTATCCACATCCATTTCATGGTTGATATAATAGCATTCATCAGTAACTAGATGGCACTGCTTATAATCATTAAAAAACTTATTTATACTATCTTTATCCCTATCAGTATCAATACTGATTTTCCCTCTCATTATATCAATAAAAGTAGGATCAACATTACACCTAGTCAATGAGGGGTAAAATTTATCATTTTCAATATGATACTGCTCACCATTCATTTTTTGTTGTTTAAAATCTTTTAAAATTGAAACAAACTTAGCTTCATCACTATCTTCAAAAGACATCTGATTTGAAAAAGAAAAATCTTCAATCTTTTCAAAATAATCAACAGACAGATTGCAACACTCTTTTATTATCTGTTTATTTACAGCTTTGTATCGCTCTAGCCCATTAGTGAAGCAACTACCAAAATAAGCATCTAACAATTTAGAAAGTTGTTTCAAAGCTTGCAATAAATATACTTTATTTAGATTGATATAAATACATAAAGCTTTCCGATTATCATCTGGAAAATCAAGAGGACTCACTGCATAATACTCACTATCGAAAAATTGATTGAGCAAAGAATATGAATAAAAAGACTGTGTCATTTCATAAATATAATCCATATCATGCAGATTCAATATCTTAGCTAAATCTACAGTTTTAATTTTCTGCTTTTTATTTGGCTTTTTTATATTCACACACTCTTTATCTTTATCTAACTGTCTAAACAGAGGATATGTAAAAGAAAGGTCCAAATCAAAAAGAGAAAAATCACATACATCATCAAAAATTTTTCTACCATCAATTTTTTTAATCAGTCTATCTATATAATATGAATCAGAAACATCATCAGAATTATACTTAGTAAGTTCACTATTGTAATTACTATATAAATACCCCTTCTTATTTTCCAATTCTCCCTGATTTATGGCTATTGAAACAATCAAGGTATCATAAATCTCTCGTATTATCCTCATAGATAAAGGAATATTTACAGAAGCTAATGCGCATCTCAAACTATTGAGAGCTTTAGCGATACTCTCCAAAGTAGATTTATTAATATAATTATAATTATTATTTGATTCATCTTTATAAATACCATTAGATTCACAAAACATCTTGTATTGCATAAAATTAGCTTCAAATAATAAAGAAAGATCATAACATTCTTTCTCTAAATCTCCAAAGACAAACATTTTAGGACCATGCAACCTCTTCTTACTGCAAATCTTTAACATATCAACACTTGCTTCGATTGATAAATCCTTAAACTCTTTATCATATATATTTTTACACTTCATTTTTTATCCTAAAAATCAATTTAATTTCTTTGCTATTTCTCTTAAATCTTTCTTTATCATATAAAATCCAAGATTTTCTATATCTTCTAAAGTATCATCACTTTTTAACAAAGAAAGGCTTGAATACCTCAATGATTTAAACATCATAGATGCTAAATCCAGAACTATCAAAGATAACAACTCATCTTCTATAACTTCTTTTTTCATGAACATAGAAGAATTCTTCACATAAACATTATATAGTTTTTCGAACATTTCAACCTTAACATTCACACCAGATTCTGACAAATAAAAAGCCAAATCATCAAACCCAGCTATGTTATGATTTTTACCAAATTCAAATAGATATTTACTACTTCCGATTCTCTCTGCTTCCTTCATTCCAGAACTACTCAAAAAGACATCATCCATAGCTTTTGAAGTTCCATTCATAGTAACCAACTCAGCTAAATTAAAAGAAAAGACAAAATGCTCTAAATTTTTCTCATAAAACTCGTGTATAAATGAACTATCTAATCTAAAACAATCACCATTCATCATCTTAACATTGTAAATATACAAATGAACCAGAATGGATTCATAGAGCTGCTTTGATTCCTCAAATACACCATAATAGTCATCAACTAAAATTGAATTGCAAACATTGACCATCAATTGCACAGCAGAGATGCACATTATATCTCCTTCAGAATCAGAAAAAGAAATATCTTCATTACACTCATAAACATACAAATCGCCAAAACCTTCATAAAAATCTTGATCAGTATCTTTTACCCTGATAAGCTCAGAAATTTGAGAATTCTTATCATTTTTCTTCTGAAATCTCATAGCATTCAACAAAGATCTAAATAT
>Ga0172378_10002116_pt1 | contig 18498 bp, 12 predicted proteins | sample GrowelOW332metaG_FD_119755 | JGI IMG/M metagenome (GOLD analysis project Ga0172378, IMG submission 119755) | Groundwater microbial communities from an aquifer near a municipal landfill in Southern Ontario, Canada - Pumphouse #3_1 metaG | ecosystem: Environmental > Aquatic > Deep subsurface >... | reverse complement strand
TTTCTTCGTCATCATTAAAAATGAGAAGCTGTCCTGTTGTTTGATTGGCACGAAAGTAGATGTCCGTAATTGAATTTTCATTTCCGGTTACTGCGGAATATTTCTTGAGTGCCTTATTAATGGCTGATAAAATGATGGATTGTGATTCTTGACTAAGTTTCATAAAATATTATTTAATTACCTTTCAAAAGTATATAAAAATTAAGGATTTACAGCAATATTTTCTAATTATTATTGAATTCTTTGCATCTGTATGTATAAGCTGGGTAAATCATTGAACCTTTCTTCCAAGTCTTTTAAATATGCATTAATTTTATAATAATTGGTGTTATTGTCAATGTATTCTCCGGCTTTAATCTTTTCTTTTATATGATAAGTTGCTTTCGCATACTTTTCTGCTTCTTTTTCCCATTTTATAGCTATTTCAATGCTATCTTGCATTTCGTAGTAGACAGCAATATTATTAGAAAGATACATTTTCTCTTTATTCTTTCGTGCTGATTTCCAACTTTCATTCCAGAGTTTGAATGCGTAGTCCCACTTTTCTTCGCGTGCATATATGGCTGCATTTCTCATGTTGATTGAGCCATTCGAATAGATATATCGGTTAGCTGTTTTCCAATGTGGAATGATGTAATTAACTGGTATGGTGCCTCCGAAGTTAGAAGCTTGTGTAACCATGGCTGTGTCTTGTATCAATGCATTGTTTGTCATTAGAATTGTTGGAGCGTATTCTTCCCAGAAAATACTGTCTTGAGGAGAAATTGTCAGCATAGGTTTTTCTCTTTGCGGTAAATAAATAGAAATTGTCGGCTGAACAGTAGCATCGATAGTTCCTTTAAAACACTGTTCATATGGTTCATAACGAATTATCTTCTTTGCTTTTATACTTACGTTATCCAAAGAAATGAGAAAGTCAACGCCCAAGTCAGAGATTAGTTTGTTCACTTCCTCTTTACTTAATTTGTTTCTTGTGATTTTATAATCGCCTGTACGTAAAGCCGAATCACAGATAATAACTTTCTCAAAATAGTTACGATCTGCTATCTCCTTGGCAAGTGCCTCAGCTGAGGTTTTTGCGTTTCCGTTAAAATAGATCGTTTCTTTTGAATAAACATTTTGTTTGAGATTCTTTTGTTCTTCCTTTTCACGATTGAAAAGGATGTTGCCTTGGGATGTGGCATTAGTGTTGTCCACTATTGCTACATTGCGGAGTGTATTAGGAAAACTGACTTTTGCCGGCAACATGTAGTCAATGCTTATTTGTTGAATACTTTGGCAAGAGCTAAAAGTGATCAGAAATAGAATAACAAACGTTTTAAAAATTCTTTTCTTCATAATTATCCTCCCCTGAGTCTTTTTAATGTCTTAATATTATGCCTTCATTGAACTATTTTTATATTTATTTAGTTCAATGAAGGTTTTTATTGGGTATGTACAGGTGCTATAGATCACGTCCGTGACAGTTTTTATATTTCTTTCCACTTCCACATGGACATGGATCATTGCGCCCGATTCTTTTTTCAGCATGAATAGGTTGGTGATTTTGAGTTTCTCTTGTATCTTGTTGAGCAGCAGCTTTTTGATTTGGATCACTAAGATCTTGTTTGTTTTCTCTGTATTTACTCATATCTTGATGCTTTTCCGGAGCTGCAGCTATAGCTCGTGTCTGTTGTGATGTATCTGTGGGAATTTGACCACGCATTAATATAGCTACAGTTTCATTATTGATTTTATCAATCATGCTATCAAAGAGATTTACCGATTCAAGCTTGTAAACTAATAGTGGGTCTTTTTGTTCATAGCTTGCATTTTGCACAGATTGTCTTAGTTCATCTAATTCGCGCAAATTTTCTTTCCAAGCTTCGTCAATAACGTGCAAAAGAATAGATTTTTCAAATGATTTGACGACTTCTTTAGACTCACTTTCATAGGCTGCTTTCAAGTTGACAGATATATTATACATTTGTTTTCCATCGGTGATAGGAATCAAAATATTTTCGTATTGTTGACCTTGGGTCTCATAAACTTGTTTAATGACAGGATTTGCTATTTGTGCCATTCTGTCTGTTTTACGTTTGAAACTGGCCATTGCTACATCAAAAGTTTTGTTCGCTAGTTTTTGCTTGTCGTCCTTCGAAAATTCCTCTTCTGTAAATCCAGTTTCTATAGCTAAAGTTTGGAATAATTCTAATTCGCATTCAGCGAAATCAGCTTTTTCTAATGCGTTAAAGCAGCGATCCCAAATCATGTTTGTGATATCCATGCCGATACGTTCGCCCATAAGAGCATGGCGACGTTCTTCATAGATTACTTTACGCTGCTTATTCATTACATCATCGTATTCCAACAAGTGCTTACGGATACCGAAGTTGTTTTCTTCAACTTTCTTTTGTGCGCGTTCGATAGAGTCTGAAATCATTTTAGCTTCGATCATTTCGCCTTCCTTGAATCCCAATTTGTCCATTACGCGGGAAATACGTTCGGATGCAAACAGTCTCATCAAGTTATCTTCGAGAGAAACAAAGAATACAGAACTACCTGGGTCACCTTGACGTCCTGCACGGCCACGTAACTGACGGTCAACTCGCCGTGACTCATGTCGCTCTGTACCGATAATGGCCAAGCCTCCTGCTTCTTTAACTTCTTCGCTTAATTTTATATCGGTACCGCGCCCTGCCATATTTGTTGCAATGGTCACGGTGCTTTTTTGCCCCGCATTTGCTACAATTTCAGCTTCTCTTTGATGCTGTTTTGCATTCAAAACGCTATGAGATATTTTTCTCATTGAAAGCATTTTACTTAGCATTTCAGATATCTCGACAGAGGTTGTACCTACTAATACTGGCCGCCCAACTTGGGTAAGCTTCTCGATTTCCTCAATTACGGCCTTGTACTTTTCGCGTTTCGTTTTGTATACACGATCGTTCATATCAACACGTGATATCGCTCGATTAGTCGGAATGACAACTACATCAAGTTTATAAATATCCCATAATTCTCCAGCTTCCGTTTCGGCTGTACCTGTCATACCAGACAGTTTGTGATACATGCGGAAATAATTTTGTAAAGTGATGGTAGCAAAAGTTTGTGTCGCAGCTTCAATTTTTACGTTTTCTTTGGCCTCGAGTGCTTGGTGTAAGCCATCGGAATATCGACGACCTTCCATGATACGTCCAGTCTGCTCATCAACAATTTTTACTTGACCGTCAATAACGACATATTCATCATCTTTACTGAACATGGTATATGCTTTCAATAGTTGTGTGATTGTATGTACACGTTCTGCCTTGATAGAGTAAGTTGTAAGTAACTCGTCTTTCTTTTGTAATATTTGTTCCTTATTTAAACTTTTCTCGTTTTCAAGAGCTGAAAGTTCAGTAGTAATATCGGGTAAAACAAAAAAGTTAGGATCATCCGCTTTTTGGGATATTAAATCAATGCCTTTATCTGTCAGGTCAGCACTGTTTAATTTCTCGTCAATAACAAAATACAGCGGGTCGGTTACCTCGTGCATTCGTTTCATATTTTGTTCCATGTATATTTCTTCAGTCTTCAGCATGCCTGACTTCATGCCTTGTTCACTGAGAAATTTAATTAACGCTTTGCTTTTGGGTAGTGCTTTGTGGCTACGATAAAGGGCAAGAAAGCCTTCTTCCATCTTGCCTTTCTCTCCGGTAGCAATTAGCCTTTTTGCATCGCTCAAATATTTTGTAGCTAATGCATTTTGAACTTCAACAAGACGCTCAACTTGTGGTTTAAGTTGCTCATACATTTGATCATCACCCTTGGGTATAGGTCCTGAAATGATTAACGGGGTACGTGCGTCATCAATTAAAACGGAATCAACCTCATCGACAATTGCATAATTGTGTCCTCTTTGAACGAGATCTTTGGGGCTGATTGCCATATTATCGCGTAGATAATCGAAACCGAATTCGTTGTTTGTACCGAATGCAATATCTGCCAAATAGGCTTTCCTACGTGCGTCAGAGTTCGGTTGGTGTCTGTCAATACAGTCTACGCTTAGTCCGTGAAACATATATAACGGTCCCATCCATTCTGAGTCACGTTTGGCCAAGTAATCGTTGACGGTGACAACATGCACGCCATTGCCGGTCAGTGCATTTAAGAAGACCGGTAGTGTTGCAACCAATGTTTTACCTTCACCGGTTGCCATCTCTGCTATTTTACCTTGATGTAATACGACACCGCCAAAGAGCTGTACGTCGTAGTGAACCATATTCCAAAGGATTTCATTGCCACCTGCCATCCAGTGGTTTTGATAAATGGCTTTGTCTCCTTCGATGTGAACAAAATCTTTTGAGGCAGCCAACTGTTTATCGAAATCTGTAGCAGTAACTTCAACTGTTTCGTTTTCACAAAAGCGGCGTGCCGTAGATTTCATAATAGAAAATGCCACAGGTAAAACTTCGTTCAAGGCTATTTCATATTTATCCAAGACTTCTTTATCCAATTTGTCAATTTGGTTGAAGATGTCTTCACGATCTTCCATCTCGATTTCTTCTATCTTATTTCTAAGTGCTTCAATTTTAGTGCGTTCTTCATTAGCAGAGTCGTGGATATATTTTCTGATTTCTCCTGTTTTTGCACGGAGGGCATCATTGTCTAGTTGATCAATCTCCAAGTAGGCTTTTTTTATTTTATCTACCCAGGGTTTAATCTCTTTCATGTCTCTCGTAGATTTGTTTCCAAAAACCGAGCTTAAAAAATTATTGAATCCCATATTTTAATTTATTATTATCGTTTATAATGATTAAGTAATTAATAGACAAAGTTACATAAAATGCTGCTTGTTTCTGCAATTATTGCATTTTTTTATTTTAATAGCATTTATTGAATGTCTACGAAAGGGGCTGCTTTGCATCCATTGGGTGCCCTAATTCTAATTAGACGTGATAGAGTAGGCGCAATATGATCTATGGTTACGGGTGTTTGAATAATGGCTGGCTTGATATCATAACCGAAAAAGATGAATGGTGAAGGTGTAAATTCAAGTCTCACATTTTTTGTGTTTGAATTCTTTTCATCAACAATAGTCCATCCGGGTAGTACATCAACCATGATATCTCCTGATAGTTTACGGTTGTAAGAGTTGCGTCTCTTTTCAATTTCTGGAGTCCAAGCTCCAAGAAGTAGTTGGTTTGATGTATAAACTTCGTTTACACCACTAAATTGAACTAAAAATTCAGCTGTTTTCTTTTCGACTTCTTCCAGATTTAGATTTTTGTTTTCTAAAAGTTTATGATTAAGGAATATTTGTTGGTTATAATACGTCTCAATATATTTGCCTTCTCCATACGTTGCCATTAGATACATATTCAACAGTGCGGCACATCTATTCATGTGAAATTCTCCTCCTGGAATATTGTATGAACCGTGGTCTGCCGATTCAGTATCACTATATCCTGTTGATGTGATACAGAATAATACGTCCTTTAAGTCGATTTTCCCTTTTATTATTTTTAGTAAATTAGCTAAACTCCGATCAAGTCGGACATAGGTATCTTGAATTTCGGTAGCACACTCTTGTATTGATTTGTGATTATAATTCCCAGCATAATAAGTTAAACATAACAAATCTGTAATATTATCTGTTCCTATGTCTGTTTTATTTAGCAGAGTTTCAGTTAAGGCATTAACTTCATCGTTGACATACGGACTAGTGATTAATCGTCTATATTTGTTTTCGTGATTATCAGCGAATTTATATTTGAAATTAAGATCTCTCCAGTCGGGTAAAAAAGAATACATAAAACGTGGATATACGGGTTCCCAAACAATATCCTTAATTCTGTAATCTACGGATTTGCTTTCATTGTATTGGTTTATCCACTCGGGAAAATCACCATAATAAGTTGTTCCGCACCACTTTCCGGTATTTTTGTTTATCCAAAAAGCTCCATTGGCAGCGTGCCCTGCTGATAGTATGGCTGTGTCGCGAAATGGTGAGATGGAGTATACTAATGCTCTCTTTTGTGAGGCTATTTTTAATTCGTCTGTTATGGTCGAAGATAAGAGTCTCGTTGCAGCACTATTTTCATCAGTATAGTATCCCATAAATGATTTATCATCAGTGCTGTTTACTGTTTGTAGAGATTTTATATCCATCCATTGATTAGAGATGATGCCGTTAATTGATGGGGTCGTGCCACTATAAATAGCAGCAACAGCTGATGAGCGATCTATTTTGTTAAAAGTAAATTCCGCATTACAATAAACCCTTCCTTCTTTCCATAGCTTTTTAAATCCGTCTTGCCCAAGAATAGATGAAAAATCATCTAAATAATCTGTTCTTAATTGATCGATGGTTAGCACAATAACCAACCGAGGAGCTTTCTGCAATGTTTGTGCTTGTAAGCTTGTTAGGGTTAATGCTGCTATAAGTGAAGTGAGAAATCTATTCATTTTGTTTTTTGTAGGTCAATATTAAATTGCTCAATGAGCGTATAAGCAAACATAATGCCAAAGGTATGACAGCTAAATCAATTTTTTGAGGTATGAAATGTAAAAACACAATAAAAAGAGTTAAATCAATAGCGTTGAGTAGGTGATATATAGATTTTTTTTTCTTTCTCGCACAATATATTATATAAGGAAGAAATAGAAGATGCCCCGGATGAAAGATAAACAGGAGATAATTAGATCCTACCGTTGGATGTTCTGAAAATAAAACCAAAAAAGCAAGAATGCATCCGGTTATTCCAGCACTACCGAAGAGGACTATGTCTACAGCCCAAAGTGTTCTTTTCCTTTTGAGGCTGATGATACAGGAAATAATGGTAAGAACAAATAATAATAATGCACTTTGTAATGGGGTGGGATATTGCCATGATTTATTAATCTTTGAATCGGCATTCAGTAGTTGTCGATTTTGGTTAGTCAATGGTCGTTCAACTTTCCCATTATCAATTTTTGCCTGGGCAAAAAAATCTCTAAGATAGTATGGTGCGAACATCATTGATCGATAGTTAATAGGGAGATCTGCCTCGTTCCCTAAACACAAATCTATGCCGAAGCGGGCCCATGGGTGTCCTTTTGTAAATTGGTGAACTATATCCCGATATGACTTTGATGCATTTGCTACATCTTGAATATTTGTATTGTAGAAAACTCTTCCATTGATGCACTCTTCTATTACGTTGCGAGGGCGAGTGGCACAATTGTCATAAAAGAAATTATAGCGGTAATATCTGTTTTGGGGTTGATAATTAATTTCTAATAAGTTGATTAACTTTTCTTTTTCTGTTGGTGTCAAATTAAGTGTTTGCTGCCAGACGCTTCGATTAAAGAAAGCATAAGAATTTATGAAATGGTTATAATCATCAGCCCCCATTTGATAGTCGGTTTGTCCTAAAATGAATCTCCAAATAAAGTGTGGCTTATTAAAATCAAATACCCCATAATTGAAGACAACATCTATCCCCCGTGAGGGATCTTTATAGCGAATAGCGGTATGTCCGAATAAAGACCATATCGCATTACCTGGAGCGCACGTAATGAGGCTCAGGCAAACGGAATCGTTTTTTGAAGCGTAGGCCTTATTTCCCGACTGCATTGTCAGACTGAGAAATAGAATGATTAGTAATATATTTCGCTTTATCATATCTCTTTTCGGACTCTTGATTTTTCGCTGCGAATTTACGAAGAATATACGGATAAAAAAAATTTCAATAATAAAATGAAAGATGTTTTTAGAATACAAAAGAATGCTTGATTCTTATTCTTTTCGTTAATGTAATAACCTCTTTTTCTTGTTTTGCCAATATTCAAGATAATATCATCTTATAATGGAGAGATAATTTTTTCTAAATTCAATAAGGATTATTTAAAATATTCAATCAAATTACTTGATTTAATATCATTTTTCTTATCTTTGCGACCATAAGAAAAGGTCTTGGCTATATTATCTATATAATATAGGTATACGGTGAACAAATATGTACCTCGTCTTTTTTAAGAGAAATAATAAATAACTAATAAAATAACAAACAATTAAAGTTCGTGAACAATGAAGATTAAGATGGTTGTTGCTGTATTGCTCCTTTCGGCAGGGGTGACATCAGCATTCTCTCAACAAGTAGATGAGAAATGCATATCGAACAGCAGTGTCTCTCATGAAGCCGTAAGAGCCAAAAATTTCAAAGATGCTTATTTGCCTTGGAAGATTGTTTTGGAAAACTGTCCTACACTCCGTTTTTATACTTTTACGGATGGTTTTAAAATTCTAAAGGGCTTAATGGGCAAAACGGATAAGACTTCGCCAGAATATAAAAAATATTTTGATGAGCTTATGGCATTACATGATACTCGTATTAAATATACTCCTGATTTTTTAGCTAATGGAGTACGAGTATCCTCTGTAGATGAGGCACTTGGTTACAAAGCTATTGATTATATTGCTTTGGCGCCTACGGTTGATTCTAAGGTGGCTTATGATTGGTTGAGTAAATCAGTTCATGCTTGTAAGAGTGAAAGTGATCCTGCTATTCTTTTCTATTTTTTGCAGATGTCTCTTAATAAATTGAAAGAGGATTCTGATTTTAAGGAACAATTCATTCAAGATTATTTAGATGATTCACAATATGTCGATTCTGCTATTGTAGCGGAAGCTGATGAAAGTAAGAAGAAAAATCTTCAAGGTATAAAGGATAATTTGGTTGCTCTCTTTATTAATAGTGGAACAGCTGATTGTGCTTCTTTGCAGAGTATTTATGCACCTAAGGTTGAGGCCAATAAAACGAACCTGAGCTATATGAAGAAAGTACTTGATATAATGAAAACAATGAAGTGTACAGAAAATGATGCTTATTTTAAAGCTTCGATGTATGCTTATAAGATCGAGCCAACTTCAGATGCTGCTTCTGGTTGCGGATATATGGCCTTTAAGAAGGGAGATGTTACTAGTGCTATCAAATATTTTGATGAGGCAATTGATTTGGAAAAAAATCTGAAAAAGAAAGCTGAAAAATCGTATACTGTTGCTGCTGTGCTGGCATCTGTAAAGAAATTGTCTCAGGCAAGAATATATTGTAGAAAAGCTATTGGGTATGATCCTCACTATGGTGCACCTTATATTTTGATTGCAAACCTTTATGCATCAAGTCCTAATTGGAGCGATGAGCCAGCGTTAAATAAATGTACTTTCTTTGTATGTATAGACAATTTGCAGCGTGCAAAATCTGTTGATCCAAGTTGTGCTTCAGAAGCCAATCGGTTAATATCTGCTTATGCTGCTCATACACCGGAAACCAAAGATCTCTTTATGTTGGGCTATAAGGCTGGTGATCGAATTACTGTTGGCGGTTGGATCGGAGAGTCAACAACGATTAGATAATTTATGGTAAATCGGTTTAAGAAGAAAAAATTAAATCATCAAATTAGCATAACAATTGCCTTTGTTGCAATTGTTATGCTTGTTTTATTTTCATCATGTGGAGATAAACATAAAATTGTTGCAGCTGCAATATCCAATCGTGACTCTCTGCCTGTTATGGAAACGTTAGGCGTTTCTTCTTTAATCTCAGATTCTGGCGTTATTCGTTATCGGGTTACAACTCCTAAATGGGATGTGTTTGATCGCAAAAGGCCTCCTTATTGGGCTTTTGAAAAAGGTGTTTATTTGGAACAATTTGATTCTTTATTAAAGGTACAGGCAAGCATCAGGGCTGATACTGCTTATTATTATGATCAAAAGAAACTTTGGCGATTGTCTGGTCATGTAGACATCAAAAACATTAAAGGCGAGCGTTTTACTACTGCGCTACTCTTTTGGGATCAGGCACTGCATAAAGTTTATTCTAATGCGCTTATTCATATAAAACAACCTGATAGGACTATTATTGGACATGGGTTTAATTCCAATGAACAAATGACTATCTATACAATTAATAATATAGAGGGCGTTTTTCATGTGAATGAAAATTCCCAAGTTGATTCTACCAATTCTGCGAAATCCAGTTCTGTAAAAGTTATGCCTATGATTACTCCTTCGGTGAAGCAAGGTGTTATGAAATCAAGTAGCTAATTTTAAAGAAAAGTAAATGACTATTTATATTTTTTTAATCATAACAATGGCGTTATCCGCATTTTTTTCTGGTTCAGAAATTGCATTTGTCTCTGTTGATAAGATGCGTATGAAAATGGAAGAAAAGGGTGGAATAAGTACTCGTATTCTTAACATATTCTTTAAAAATCCCAATAATTTTATTTCAACAATGCTTGTTGGCAACAATATCTCTCTTGTTGTTTACGGTATTCTAATGGCTCGTATTATAGGCGATACATTACTCAATGGAGTGATATCCAACCATTTTTTCATGGTTTTTGCACAGACTGTCATTTCAACCCTAATTATATTAGTTACAGGAGAATTTTTGCCTAAAACCATCTTTAAAGTATATTCGAGTGAGATGTTACGCTTTTTTGCCGTGTTACTGATTTTTTTTTATATTTTGTTTTATCCGATATCTAGATTTTCATCCGTATTGTCTTATTTGTTTCTTCGTTTGTTTGGTGTAAAAATTAATAAAGAATATGCTTCTAAAGTTTTTAGTAAAGTAGATCTTGATTATTTTGTTCAGTCGGGAATTAAAAATGCTGGTAGTGAATCAAACCTGGATACAGAGGTGAAAATCTTTCATAATGCTCTTGACTTTTCCAATATTAAAATTAGGGATTGTATTGTCCCGCGAACGGAGATTGTTGCTGTCGATCTGAATGCAAGTGCCGATGATTTGATGAATTTATTTATTGAGACAGGCATCTCTAAAATTATAGTTTACAAGGTAGATATAGATAATGTGGTTGGTTACATTCATTCTTCCGAGATGTTTCGTAATCCCAAGGATTGGCGCAATAATATTAAAAAAACATCTATTGTGCCTGAGACGATGGCTGCAAACAAATTGATGAATTTGTTTATTCAACATAAAAAATCAATAGCTGTTGTAGTTGATGAGTTTGGTGGTACTTCTGGTATTGTAACGCTCGAAGATTTAGTTGAAGAGATTTTTGGGGATATAGAAGATGAGCATGATAATACATCTTATATATGTAAGAAGATAGGTGATAATGAATATATTTTGTCTGCCCGTTTGGAGATAGAAAAAGTTAATGAGACTTTTGATTTGACTTTACCCGAGTCTGATGATTATTTGACCATTGGTGGTTTGATATTAGATAGATATCAGAACTTTCCACAGCTGCAGGAAATTATTACGATTGAATGTTTTCAGTTTAAAATAATTAAAGTATCAACCACAAAAATAGAGCTTGTAAGGCTAAAAGTATTAGAATAATGTGCATATATGCAAAAAAAACGTCAGTAAATCCTTTTATGTTACCTTTTTTTGTATCTTCGTGCCTTAAAATGACTAATTGAAACAAATAAAATATATAAATTAAAATGGCAACATTACAGAAAATTAGGTCGATGGGACCTCTATTGGTTATTGTGATCAGCTTAGGTTTGTTCGCTTTTATTGCTGGTGACGCATGGAAAGTACTTGCTCCACATCAATCGCGAGATGTTGGTGAAGTTGATGGAGAAACTATTTCAGCACAGGAATATCAAACAATGATTGATGAATATACTGATGTTATCAAGTTAAGTCGTGGTATAAGCTCTTTAGATGAAGAACAAACTAATCAGGTAAATGATCAAGTTTGGGAAGCATATGTAAACAGTAAGCTTATAGGTAACGAGGCTAAAAAAATTGGTCTTGTTGTAACTACTGAGGAAATTCAATCCATTCTTGATGCAGGAGTTAATCCGCTATTACGTCAAACCCCCTTTTCCAATCCTAAAACAGGTATGTTTGATAAGGATATGCTTAACAAATTTTTAGTTGAGTATTCAAAGATGGGGCAATCTCATGCTTCATCGCAGTATGTTGAGCAATATACCAAAATTTACAAATATTGGAATTTTATTGAAAAAACGTTGGAACAAAGTTGTTTAGCTGATAAGTATCAGGCTTTAATATCACAGGCTCTTATTTCAAATCCTGTTGAAGCCAAGGATGCTTTTGATGCACGTGTAAATCAGTCGAATTTATTGATGGCTGCCATTCCATATACTTCTATTCCAGATTCAACGATAAAAATTAAAGATTCTGATATTGACGCTCTTTATAAAAAGAAAAAGGAAAATTTTAAGCAATATGAAGAGAGTAGACATGTGAAATATGTTGATGTACAAGTTAAGGCAAGTGCTGAAGACAGAGCGGCTATGGTTAAAGAAATGGTAGGATATACCCATCAACTTGATTCTTTGAACAATGACTATGCAAATTTTATTCGTTCTACTGGTTCTTCAAATCTTTTTGTTGATTTATATTTCCCCAAGTCGGCTTTTCCTGCTGATGTAGTAGCTAGAATTGATTCTGTAACTATGGGAGCTGTTTATGGACCTTATTATAATAGTACGGACAATACTTTTAATTCTTTCAAGGTTCTTGCGAAAGAAAATGCTCCAGATTCAATTCAGTACCGTCAGATACAAATTCCGGCTTCAAGTGTAGCGAAAGGTAAATCGTTGGCCGATAGTGTGTACGATGCAGTAAAAGCAGGTGCTGATTTTACTACTCTGGCCAAAAAGTATGGTCAGACAGGTGAAGAAACTTGGATTTCTTCTGCCCAATATAAAGATGCGCACATAGAAGGTGATAATCTTAAATATATTACTGCAATTAATAATGCAGAAATCGGAAATTTAGTAATTTTGAAGTTAACTCAAGGTAGCGTTATCTTTCAAATTACTCAAAAGATAGATATAAAAGATAAATACAAAATTGCAGTTCTGAAATTACCTCTAGAATTTAGTAAAGAGACTTATAATAAGGCCTACAATGCTTTCAGCCAATTTATCGCTTCAAATACAACTGTTAATAAATTGGCCGCTAATGCTGAATCAGCAGGATATGAATTGCTTGATAGGGCTGATTTATATAGCTCCTCTCATGGAATTGGTGGTATTAAAAACACGAAAGAAGCTTTGCGGTGGGTTTTCGCGGCCAAATCAGGTAGTATCTCCAATCTTTATGAATGTGGTGATAATGATAGAATGCTGGTTGTAGCTATGGTTGGTGTTAATCCGAAAGGATATCGTTCTATTGAGCGGGTGAAACCACAATTGCAGGCTGAACTTTTGGTTGATAAGAAAGCCGAAAAGATTATAGCGAGTATGAAGGCTGCTCATTATACAACATTTACTCAATATGAGTCTTTACCAAATGTAGTTACAGATTCTGTACAGCATGTTACTTTTGCTGCTCCTGCCTACGTAGCTTCATTGCGCAGTAGTGAACCACTTATTGGTTCTTTTGCTTCTGTTGCTAAAAATGGAGAGCTAAGTATGCCAATAAAGGGAACTGCTGGTGTTTTTGTTTTGCAAAAATACGAAGAAGATAAATTGGAAAGTAAGTTTGATGTTAAGCAGGAGGAGGCTACGATAGAATCCATGAATGCCCGCCTGGCCAGTCGTTTGGTAAATGATTTGTATCTTAAGGCTAACGTCAAAGATAAACGCTATTTATTTTTTTAAGAAAGAGAAAACTTGTAGATAAATCCTTTAGGGGTTTGAGTGACGCGGAGTGCGTGGATTGAGTATAAATAATCCGTGTTCTCCGCGTCATTCTTGTTTAAAAGCAGACAAACCATGATTTTTATTCTTTCTATGCTTTATATTTGACTTAAATTCCTTACATTTGCAGATAACATGGATAAGATGATAACGACATATTCTTTACTAGGAATGACGCTCCCTGCTTTGGACACATTAGTGCGTTCTCTTGGGATGCCTTCATATACTGCCAAACAAATAGCTTCGTGGCTGTATGTTAAAAAAATTACAACTATTGACGAGATGAGCAATCTTTCGTTGAAATCTCGTGAATTGTTAAAACAGAGGTTTGATGTTGGTGCTTCGGCTCCTGTCGAAGCCATTCGATCTGTTGATGGTACTGTAAAATATCTTTACCAGGTAAGAGAAAAACAATTTGTTGAAGCAGTGTATATTCCAGAGGATGACAGAGCTACTCTTTGTGTCTCTTCTCAGGTGGGCTGTAAGATGAATTGTAAGTTCTGTATGACAGGGAAACAAGGATTCTCAGCCAATCTTACTGCAGCACAAATTTTAAATCAGATTCAATCATTACCTGAACGAGATAAGTTAACAAATATCGTAATGATGGGGATGGGTGAACCATTAGACAATATAGACGAAGTACTTAATGTGTTGGATGTACTCACGTCTTCTTATGGTTATAGCTGGAGCCCCAAACGTATCACTCTTTCCACAGTAGGGCTACGTAATAGCTTGAAACGTTTTGTCGAAGAAAGTAATTGTCACTTGGCTGTCAGTCTTCATTTTCCGTTCTCTAGTCAACGCTCACAATTTATGCCTGCCGAGAAGGCTTATTCTATTACGGAAATTGTAGATTTGTTAAAAAAATATGATTTTAGTAAACAGAGACGACTTTCATTCGAATATATTGTTTTTAAGAAAGTCAATGATTCGTTGATTTATTCCAAGGAGTTGGTCAAGTTGTTACGAGGCATTGATTGCCATGTGAATTTGATCCGCTATCATTCTATTCCCGGGGTAGATCTGGTTGGGGCAAATATGGAAACGATGACACTTTTTCGCGATTATCTGACTTCTCATGGCTTGTTTTCGACAATACGTGCTTCGCGTGGTGAGGATATCTTTGCCGCTTGCGGAATGTTGTCGACGACCAGACGAAATGAGATAAAGAAAGAAACATAAAAGCAAAATGTTATGAAACAAGTACTGAATTATTCATTGGTGATTTTAATTGTACTTTCATTTTTCTCTTGTAAAGGAAAGAAAGGTGGAATTTTTATTCCGACATCAAGTGGACGTCCTTATGAACTTTTGGTCGTCGTTAATCCTGGTGTTTGGGATCGTCCTGCCGGAATAGCTCTTCATGATGTACTATCTTCGGATGTGCCAGGTTTACCACAATCCGAGTCGTCTTTTCATATAATGCATTCTTCACCTTCTGATTATGACGCAACGCTGAAATTGATTCGTAATATTATTGTTGTCGACATTCAGAATATCTATACTAAAGGTTCCTTTAAATATGAACAAGATGTTTATGCATATCCACAAATGATATTGAATATTCAAGCACCTGACGAAAGTACTTTTAAGAAGTTTGTAGAAGATAACAAACAAGTTATTATCGATTTTTTTACTCACGCAGAAATGAACAGACAGATAGATTATCTGAAAAAAAAGCATAGTAGCTTTATTTCAGCTAAGGTAGATAGCTTGTTTGATTGTGATATCTGGTTGCCTGCTGAGTTGGCGAGTTCAAAAACAGCCAAGCAATTTTTTTGGGCTTCTACAAATACGGCTACAGCTGATCAGAGTTTTGTAATGTATTCGTATCCATTTACGAGTGATAGTACATTTACCAAAAAATATTTCGTGAATAAGCGCGATTCTGTGATGGCTGTTAACATTCCTGGTGGTCGGCAAGGATCATATATGATGACAGATTCGTTGCTGAGTGATGTTCATGCTATTAATTATCATGGTCAATATGCTATGATTGCCCGTGGTCTGTGGCGTATGAAGAGAGATTTTATGGGTGGTCCGTTTGTTTCTATTACCCGTTTGGATAAAAAACATAAACGTATTGTTACGGCTGAGGTCTTTGTTTATTCACCTGATAAGATGAAACGAAATCTCATTCGTCAGCTTGAATCATCATTATACACGTTAAAATTGTCAGATGAACTTCAGCAGGGCAATATACCTCTAAATGGTGTTCCTGTGAAAAAAATAAAAAAATAATTGTATGAATACAAATAAAATAAGAATCGGTATCACAGAGGGAGATATCAATGGCATTGGTTACGAAGTAATATTAAAGGCTTTTGGTACTAGTGAGATTTTTGATTTATGCGTTCCTATCATTTACGGTTCTCCAAAAGTGGCTACCTATCATAGCAAAGCAATTAATTCGACTACAAATTTTAGTATTGTACGTTCGGCTTTAGAGGCCAAAGACGGCTGCTTAAATGTAATTAATTGCAATAGCAATGAGGTCGTAGTAGCCCTTGGAACTCCTGACCCTTTGGCTGGGGTAGCTGCCTTTGAGGCCTTAGAGTGTGCAGTAGAAGATTATAAACAAGGACTGATTGATGTCATAGTTACAGCTCCTATTAATAAACATTCCATCCAATCTGATCAATTTTCCTTTGTCGGTCACACGGAATATTTTGAGAATAGGTTGGGTAATGGGGCCAAAGCATTAATGATATTGCTAAAAGATGATTTCCGAATAGCACTTGTTACTACGCATATCCCTATTAGCCGGATTTCTTCTGTATTGACAAAAGAACTTATAGAAGAAAAGCTTACAATATTCAATACTTCATTGAAGCAAGATTTTTCTATTGATGCACCTCGTATAGCTGTTTTATCTTTAAATCCTCATGCGGGTGAAGATGGATTGATAGGAAAGGAAGAACAAGATATTATTATTCCGGCGTTGGTAGAGATGAAAGATAAAGGTGTTTTGTGTTATGGTCCATATCCTGTAGATGGTTTTATGGGTTCCGGACAATTCAAGCATTTTGATGGCATATTAGCAATGTATCATGATCAGGGCCTTGGGCCATTCAAACTAATGGCCATGGATGAAGGAGTAAATTATACAGCCGGTCTTCCTGTTGTTCGTACATCACCGGATCATGGTACGGCATATGATATTGTAGGCAAGGGTGTGGCTAGCGAAGTGTCTTTCCGAAATGCCGTTTATACTGCTATAGATGTCTTTCGTAACCGTGTTTTAGAGAAGGAGGCTCATACAAACCCTCTTCGTAAGCAATACTTTGATAAACGAGATGACAGTGACAAGTTGAAACTTGATTCTGTTGATAACGAAGATTAAATGATAAAGGGAGAAAGGTATAATGTTGTCTAAATCTGAATTGCAGCAAATAAAACTTAGATTTGGTATAATCGGTAATACCGAGTCCTTGTTGCGCGCTATTGATGTCGCCGTACAGGTTGCTTCTACCGATTTATCCGTACTTATTATTGGCGAAAGTGGTGTTGGCAAGGAAAGTTTTCCACAGATTATTCATCAATACAGCCGTCGTAAACATGGTCAATATATAGCTGTTAATTGTGGCGCTATTCCTGAAGGAACGATAGATTCAGAACTTTTTGGTCATGAAAAGGGGGCTTTTACTGGTGCTATAGGTGAACGAAAAGGCTATTTCGGTGAGGCTAATGGTGGTACTATATTCTTGGATGAAGTGGGTGAATTACCATTTGCCACACAAGCACGTCTGCTTCGTGTCCTTGAAAGTGGTGAATTTATCAAAGTAGGTTCTTCAAAGGTTGAAAAGACAGATGTGCGAATTGTTGCAGCTACCAATGTGAAATTATCCGAAGCTATTTCAGAAGGACGATTTCGTGAAGATTTGTATTATCGATTAAGTACAATACCTATTCAATTGCCACCTTTACGTGATCGTGGAGAAGATGTAGTCTTGCTTTTTCGTAAATTTGCATCCGATTTTGCCGAAAAATATCGTATGCCGGCCGTGCAACTTACAGAAGAGGCTAAACGAATGCTTATTACGTATCCGTGGCCGGGGAATGTCCGTCAGTTAAAAAATGTTACTGAGCAGATTTCTATTATTGAAACCAATCGGAATATTACGCCGGAAATATTAAAAAAATATCTTCCAGACAATCTTATTCAGCGTTTGCCGGCACTTATCGGTGGTACAAAAGGAGCGAAAGGATTTGAAAATGAACGTGAAATTTTGTATTCGGTTTTGTTTGATATGCGTAAAGAGGTGAATGATTTGAAGAAAATGGTTAACCAGTTGATGACCGAACATGAAACTCAATCTGTCTCTCAATCACCTAGTACCACATCTTTGATCCAATCTCGTACCTTTACGAATACACCAGCTATTATTGATCCTATAAGTCATGATCATGGTGCTACCCCAAAAGAGAAAGAAGATGAAGATATACAAGATACTGAGCCTTATGTTGAAGAAACATTATCGTTAGATGAAGTAGAGAAAGAGATGATACGCAGGGCGCTGGAAAAAAATCATGGGAAGCGGAAAAGTGCTGCTAAAGATTTAAATATATCCGAACGGACACTTTATAGAAAGATTAAAGATTATGGTTTGGAATAAAAAAATATATTATAGCATAACATTGATTCTTTTATCAGTGTGTGTCTTATCGTGCAGTGTTTCGTATAAATTGAATGGGGCATCTATCAATTATGATAAAGTGAAGACTATATCTATTGCCCATTTTGCTATAAAGGGAGGCAATTTTTATGCACCATTGGCTACTACGTTCAATGAAGATTTAAAGGATATTTTTGTGCGGCAAACTCATTTACGTATGGTTAAACGAAATGCCGATTTGCAAATTGAAGGTGAAATCACTGGATATAATGT
>Ga0172378_10002115_pt1 | contig 18534 bp, 13 predicted proteins | sample GrowelOW332metaG_FD_119755 | JGI IMG/M metagenome (GOLD analysis project Ga0172378, IMG submission 119755) | Groundwater microbial communities from an aquifer near a municipal landfill in Southern Ontario, Canada - Pumphouse #3_1 metaG | ecosystem: Environmental > Aquatic > Deep subsurface >... | reverse complement strand
GAAGGCGCACATGTTCAAGCTGTTTGCGAATTAATGCCTCATTCTAATGGTTTAGTTCGTAATGTTGTTCAATGTTTAGATGACTACGACATTCCTTTAAAACTTTCTCATACCATTTCCTTTATTCATGGTAAAGATCGTGTTGAAGGCGTTACCGTCATGAAAGTTGACAAAGAAACCTTAAAACCAATTCCTGGAACGGAAGAATTCATCAAATGTGATACTTTATTATTATCTGTTGGCTTGATTCCAGAAAATGAAATCACTCGTAAAGCAGAAGTTGCTATTGATGGCAGAACCAATGGTCCTGTTGTTGGTGAATTACGTGAAACAAGTATGCCTGGTGTTTTTGCTTGTGGCAATGTTGTTCAAGTTCATGACTTGGTTGACTTTGTTTCAGAAGAATCTGTTTTAGCTGGTCAAGGGGCTGCTAAATATATTAAAGGCGAATTAAATACTGAAAATAATTTTGATACTAAAAATGGTAACGGTATTTCTTATGTTGTCCCTCAACATGTTGCCCTTAAAAACGTTGAAGATTCGATTACTTTCTATATGCGTGTCCGTAAAGTATTCCCAAATCATACGGTAAAAGCTTATCTCAATGGCGAAGTTATTGCAAAGAAAAATGCGCCTAAATTCTTACCAGCAGAAATGGTTAACTTCAAAATCAAACGCAGTTTATTAGAAAAATATCCTAATGGTGAAATAACCTTTGTTGTCGAAGAAAAACCTGAAAAAAAATAAAACTTTAGAAAGGAAATAATCATTATGAAAAAAGATATGACTTGTATCATGTGCCCTATTGGTTGTCAAATGACCATTGAAGGCTCTGAAGGAAACTATACCGTTACAGGTAATTCCTGTAAAAACGGCGAAAAATATGCTATTGAAGAAATGACTGCACCAAAACGTATTATTCCTACGACTGTTGTCGTTAAAGATGCACTTATTGCCCGTTGTCCTGTTAAAACAGCTGAACCTGTTCCAAAGGAAAAAATCTTTGAAATCATGGATGTTATTAACAAAGTAGTTCTAAAAGCACCTGTACATGTAGGTGATGTCGTGGTTAAAGATATATTAGGCACCGGTGTTGATGTTGTTGCAACAAAAACAATGCCTCGCATTGACTAAATACTCAAAATAACTCATACTTTCAAAAAAAAACAACCCTTAAGGGTTGTTTTTTTTATGCCTTATTTTGTATAAAGAGATAAGTTCATATGCTCGATCTTTAGATCTTCGGCAATATTGCCTTTTAAATGATCTCGAATAAGGGCTTCAAGTTCATTATCAAAATAGTCTTTAATTTCATTTTTTTCTTTATCAAAAATATGAAGATGGAATGCTGTATTCGCATCAAAGCGCATAACTTGATTGACGTCATGCATTTTTACTAAAAGACCTTTTTCTTCAAAAGCCTCTAAAACATTATAAATCGTCCCCACGGACATCTTAATATTTTCTTTTTCAAGCATCTCAATTAGCATCTCTGCACTAGGATGACATGTTGTCTCTGTTAATAATTCTAATAAGGTAACTCGCTGTGGCGTTGCTTTTAAACCTGCAGATCTTACAAGTTTTTGGTAATCCTTCTTTTCCATTTCGAATCAATCCAATCTATTTTTATTTTTATTATAACCATTTTATTTTATTTTGTCAAGCCATTTCAACGATCGTCGCTCCTGATCCCCCTTCATTACGCGCCCCTAAGCGATAACTTGCAATTAGGTTTGAGTGATCTAGATACTCGTGAATCACCTGTCGTAATTTTCCAGTCCCATTGCCATGTACAATAATTAACTGCTTTGTTCCGGAAACAATGGCATCGGAAATCATTTTATCTACTAAAAATAGCGATTCTTCTGCATTTCTACCTCTTAAATCCAATTTAGCATTCATTACATGTCGATCTGCTGCCTTAATCGTTACTTTGTTTTGCTTTTTCGTTTTTGGTGCACTCTCGCCTTTTTGAAGGTCTTCTAAAGAAACGTTCAACTTCAAAATGCCACATAATACATCGATACTTTTCGCATTTTTAATTTTAAGAATTTCACCTTCTTTACGAACAGATTTCACTTTGACTTTCATCCCAACTTTGAGATTGTCCAGAGATAATTCTGCCCCTTCCGGTGTATGTTCTAAATGATATAAATTATAAATGCTTTTTTCTTGTTCTTTCATTTGTTTCCGCAAAGATTCCAAATGCTTGTTATCACGTACGGTACTTACCGTATTTTCTTGAATCAAGCGAATATCTTTATAGATTTCTTCTGTTTTATTACGTGTTTGCTCTACAATCTTACCCGCTTCATGTTGCGCTGTTTCTATGATTTTTTGGGCTTCTTTTTCGGCTTGAATTTGTTGCTTTCTAATCTCGTTTTTCATTTGCTCTGCATCTGCTTCAATTTTGCGAGCATTTTGATGCGTTGCTTCTGTTTTTCGACGTTCTTCATCAATATGGATCAACATTTCTTCAAAACGAATATTTTCATCATCAATGCGTTTTTTGGAATCTTCAATAATTGAAGTGGACAATCCAAGGCGTTTTGCAATTTCAAATGCATTTGATTTACCAGGCACCCCTATTAAAAGTTTGTAGGTTGGCCTTAATGTTTTAACATCGAACTCGACGGATGCATTCACAATGCCTTCTGTCAAAAGGGCATATTCTTTTAATTTAGAATAATGGGTTGTTGAAATACTCATTACTTGCCGTTGATGCAATTGTTCTAAAATAGAGATAGCTAAAGCTGCTCCTTCTGTTGGGTCTGTTCCTGCGCCTAATTCATCAAATAGCACAAGCGTATTTTCATCTGCTTTGTCGAGAATATCAACGATATTATTCATATGTGATGAAAAGGTTGAAAGATTTTGTTCAATACTTTGTTCATCACCAATATCTGCAAAAATAGACTTAAAAATGCGCGTCTTACTGCCCTCTTTAACAGGGACAAACAAACCACTTTGAACCATAATATTTAACAGTCCAATCGTTTTAAGCGTGACTGTTTTCCCACCTGTATTCGGGCCTGTAATAATCATCGTATTAATATCTTTTTCCATATAGATATCGGAAGCAACAACTTGGTCTGCCGCAATCAATGGATGTTTTGCTCTAAAAAAGGCAATCGGTTCTTGATCACCAATCGTAACTTTAACCCCATTAATATCTAAAGCATACTTTCCTTTTGCAAATTCAAAATCGAGCTTTGTTAAAATTGCTAAATTTGCAAATAAATTTTCGCGTGAAACGGCCACCTTTGCTGTTAAATCTTTTAAAATACGGGTAATTTCTTTTTCTTCTTCGACTGCTAATATCTTTAAATCATTATTTAATTCCACCACAGGCATTGGCTCAATAAACAAAGTCGCACCTGTCCCTGATCTATCTAAAACAATCCCTGGAATCATGTTTCGATATTCTTTTTTAACGGGAACTACATAACGATTACTTCTTAACGTAATGATACGTTCTTGAAGATATTTTTCATTGCTTGACCGTGCAATAATATGATTTAATTTTTCAGTAACGCGTGCATTTTTAAAATTTATCTCTTTTCGAATGCGTGATAATTCCCGAGATGCCGTATCTGCCATCTCGACAGGGGAAAGAATTTTTTTTGTAATTTCCTTTTCCAAAAAGCTAATAGGATCTAAATCCAAAAATAAAAGATTTAATTCTCTAAGACTTTCAAATTGTGCATCATTATAGTAATAATCTTCCATATCGTGGACAACTCTTAACATGACCGCAATATCGAGTAATTCCTTAAAGCTTAACATCGACCCAATATTCGCGCGTTTAACATAATTTTGAATGTCTGGAAATTCAGACAGTGGAGGTCTGCCATTTCGAAGCATCATATCGACCGTTTCCTGTGTGCTTTCTAATGCCTGATGAATATCCGCAGCTGTTTCCATTGGTACTAATTGTTGGACTTTTTCTTTTGCCATATCTGTAACACAGTAATGTGATAAAATTGTCAGAATTTTGGGATATTCTAGAACCTTCAAACTGCGCACATCCATATTATTGAACTCCTTTCTTATAATTTGATTGTGTAAATCGTCGTCCTGAGAGCTTATCTGTTAATTGTCCAAGGCGAATCGCTTGATAATGCGCAATGACCTTTTTCATTTCCGGCACACTTTCATCCACAAAGTGGAGTCGCCACTTATCAATATAGGGTTGTTCGATCCGGTCAATATACCAGGTATCGGCATTAAAAATATGGGTTAATCCGTCATCATCTCGATAAAATGGAAAATGTGCCCCATGCTCATCTTCTAAGGTATACCAACCTTTCATTTTTTGACAATGTTCACAATTTTTAAGTTCACAATCTAAAAGACATTGTTCTGAAAGCATCACTTCTTCTCTACCATAAACATTGAAAGTACAAAGGGTCTGTGCTTGCTTTGATGCAGCATAAAGGTCCTGCTCACTCAGCTCTGCAGAAAAAACGACCGACGATACGTTTTGTGCCTTTAAAAAGGCTGTTGCAGAGGCATTAAAAACATTTAGCCATTGGTCTGTTTCAATCCATAAACCCGTATCTTTAAAAATAAAAAGGGTATCAATATTTTTAACAAGGATCCCATCAATTGCCATCTGCTTGATTTGAGGGAGCGCATCTTTAATCCATTGTATTTGAAAAGAATCTGTTTTTCTCGGGAAGGTTATTAAAATCTTTTTGCCCCGATGTTTTAATTGTGCTGCAATGGTTTCTATGCTTTTTAAATCATCTCTATGTTCCGCCATTAGGACATATTCATCAACATCAAAAACCATCGCTTCTTTGATTGCCTTTGTTGGATTGATTTCAAGTGAAAGACAAGGCTGTTTGCTTTTTGTTTTTTCAGAAAGCTTTTCTTCTTTTGGATCCTGATCCACTGATTGCAAATACGCCTCTAATTCAATAATTGCTAATTTGCGTAAATCATTCAATTGTTTTCTTGTCAAAAATAATCCTTGACCTAAATTGACCTCTACTTTTCGAGCATAGTACTCCGTATTCCCTAATTTTGAGATTTGCGTTTTAACAATCTCTTCATCAAGGGGTTTATGTTGTGCCTTTTCTGGCATAATACTTGACTCAAACGTTACCCTTTGTTGTTGATAAGAAAGGCTTATTTTGACCGGTTGTGCCTCTAAAATCTCAATTTTAAAATCTAATGCTTTTTTGGGTAACGCGCCTTCTTTGATCTTGTCTTGAATGTTTTTCATTAATGCTGCATCAAAATTACGGTAAACACTTGTATGATTTGGGATGCTTAAAATACTTGGAATTTCTACTGTTTCGCCTTGTTTAGACTGTGCAACACGGTTTCCTTGCTGATTAAAAATAACATCAACCTTACAACCTACTTCTGCTTTTTCGCCAAAAGCCAATCCATCACCAACCTCTAAGGTGATCTCTGGCTTTAATTGCAGTGTTAATTTATTGTGTCTAGATAACCCTACTGTTCCAATTTCAATCCCTTGGTTTTTACTCACTTGTGTGTTTAAGCGATCCACGTCGCCATTTAAGCGACCTGATGTAAAGGTCCGATTAAAGACTTGTTTTAAAGCCTCCTCACTGATGGAAGGACTATGATGATCAATAGCATCCCGATAGGCTTTCGTTACAGCATAGACATATTCAGGCGTTTTCATGCGGCCTTCAATTTTTAAAGAATGAACTCCAGCATCGATGATTGCATCGATGTTTTTGCGCGTATTCAAATCTTTCATGCTTAAAAGATAGCCTGATTTAATCTTATGTTGCTCTTCATCATACAGCTCATAATATTTACGACAAGGTTGTGCACAAAGCCCCCGATTGCCACTGCGACCACCAATAACAGAACTCATCAAACATTGCCCAGAATACGCATAGCAAAGAGCCCCATGACAAAAAACTTTTAATTCAATTGCCGTATGATTTCGAATAAATTGTACTTCTTTTAAAGGCATTTCTCGCGGTAAAACCACTCTTTTAAAGCCTAAGCTTTCATAAAAGCGTACCCCTTCAATCCCAAAAACAGACCCTTGTGTACTGGTTTGTAATGGCATATTCGGATAGTATTTTTGCAAGAAATAAATCAGTCCTAAATCTTGGACAATTAACCCATCAATATTTAATTTTGCAATCTCTTTAAGTGTTTCTTTAACTAATGGCATTTCATCATCTTTAATTAAAATATTAAACGTAACATAGACTTTGACATTATTTTGATGACAATAGGCTGTCATTGAATCTACATGATCAATATTATCTGCATTTCTTCGTGCATTAAATTCTTTTAACCCAAAATAGACCGCATCTGCTCCAGCTGAAACAGCTGCAAAAATGGCCTTTTGCTTACCAGCAGGCGCTAAAAGTTCTGGAATTTTATTTTTTACCAACGTTATCTTACTCCGATTCTATTTTTTCTGCGATAAATAGGGACAAAAACGGCTAAAAGCACAATCCCCAAAACAATAGCCCAAACATACCAATAGATTAATAAATAATCATCCCATTGCCATGGGTCAACCACTTGGTCAACATAAATGGCAACTTCTTTTAAAGTCTGGTCGTCACTACTAACAACAACTGTCCCAATTTGTGCATCTTTTGGAATGCTTTGTATCACAGTTGCTTTGCCTTCATCAAAATCAATATAGTCTTCATTCCAATGAATCGTTGTTGTAATGGTTGCTGTATCTGAATTTTCCTGCATAACCGCTAAAGATTCTTTTGTATATGGTTTTATAAGATTATTTTCTCCCCGATGTACCCTAAAAAGGGTTTCCGTATCCAGTTCATTGTTTTCATCTGTAATTTGTTTTAAGGAATAGTTCTCAAATATTTGATTAATGGTATTGTTTGCTTGCGTATACATGTCAGCCGTTGTATCTGCCTTCATAATAACGCCTAAAAGAATCATATCATCCTTTTGTGCTGAAAATACCAAACAATGTCCTGCTTCCTCTGTATAACCCGTTTTTACACCATTCACATAGGCATTATAATATGGACTTTGTCCAGCAGCATTATTTTCGAGGGTTGTATCATAAGTATAGGCTTCTACATCACTATAAAACAAGAGATTTGTATTTTCCCATTTTTGTTGCTCACCCGTATTGGCAATAGTCATTTCGTAAACAGGGGTTTGAACCACTGTTTTTAAAAAATCATTTTCAAGCACAGCTTTTGCAATACTTGCCAAATCTTCTGGTGTCGTATAATGATCGTCATCATGTAACCCATGTGGATTAACAAAATGGGTGTGTGTTAATGCCAATGTTTCTGCTTTTTCATTCATTAGGGTAATAAATTTGGCCTTAGCCACTTCTTCTGTTAAAGTTGGATCATTCTCAGCAATACGACCAATATTAACAGCAATCACATCTGCCGCATCATTTCCAGATGGGAGTAACATGGCATAAAAAATTTCTTCCCATGTATAATTTTCTCCCACCTCTAATGACGCTGTACTACTTTCAAATCCAATTTCATCAATCTCATGTCCAACCGTAATCGTTTGGTCAAGCTGATCATTTACATAATCCATCGCCACCAAAGCGGTCATTAATTTTGTTGTACTAGCGGGATAATAGGTTTGATCCTCATTTTGATCCAACAAAACATCTCCGGATGTTATTTCCATCACCATAACCCCTTCGTTTTCCGGATAAGTGACTAAGTCTGCTGCAAAGACCCCTTGTGGAAACAAGCATATCAATAAAAATAAACTAACACTCAGTATTTTTTTCATGATTTAGTTTAAGTATTCTGTTTTTGTGAAAAGCTTGGCTGATTCTTTTATTTTTTCTTCATTCCCAATGGTGCAAAGAATCGCATCTTTCATAACTTTTTCAATCATTTCACCCTGCTTACGAATATCGTCTATGGTAACTTTTAAAATGTCTTCACGTTCTTTTTGTCGATCTTCGTCCGTGAGCCCTTTAAAATAATACGTATCCATAACCGTTGCCCATGCCCCATCTGAGATAGGAACATCTTTGGAACTAATGGTTCCTATAATATATTTTTCAATTTCTCGTTGTGAAATGTCAATATTTTTAACATAGTCAGCGGCCTGGTCATACGCCTTAAGGGTTTTAACTAAATTAGGATCGCGATAACTTGACATATAGAGATCCCCACTAGCATTAATACCATAAAAAGCTCCATAAGCACCGCCCTGAACACGAACATTATTCCATAAATAATCGGTTCCCATAATCGCCTTAAGCACAGCCATTGTTCCATTATAGGTATAGCCATATTGGCGAATATTTTCTCCTTTTGAAACATATTGTACTTTTGAAGTGGTCATAAACCCTTCGGATTCTTTAACAAGGTTAAAATGATAAGTGTGTTCTGGAGTCGCCTTTTCAGGAACATGGTTGATTAATTCTGCGACCCATCTCAACGCTTGATCTTTATGATGATCATCACAGGTTAAACTGATTTGCATGTGTGATCGATCGAAAATGGTCTGCGTTAATCTTTTCATTTTTTCAGCAAAGGCTTCAAACGACGTGTCAAAATCTTTTAAGCATTCTGTTATAAATCGATAGAATTCAATTCCGCCAATTTTTTCAAAAGCCATACCGGCTTGTGAATACCCTGATTGTAATCTTTGAATAGAAATCGCGTGTCCGTTGCTTAAAAAATCTTTTGCTTTGTTGGTTTTATAAGCCGTTAAAATGTTTTTCATCATCTTTTTGTCTTCAAATTTTGTATGAAATAACATACTATCTAAAAGTTTGATCAGATGTGGCATTTGATGAATCATCGCTTTGCTTTTAACGGTTAGCATAAAGGTATACTCGTCGATTTGATTAACATGATCATAAATTTCTAAACTATTGCCAATGCCACCTGTATAAATTTCTATTTCTTGTCTTAGTCGTTCACTAGAATAATCTTCTGTTTCTAATTTCCCTAAAAAGCGTTGTAAAATAGAAAGATACTGGAGGTCTTCTTGAGCAATTGTGCGAACATCAAAATAAAACTTCAAATAGACCACATCATTTGTTTTTCCAGGATGAAAAAGTAAGGGGCGATCCATGAATTGTTCCATTTTCAAAGCGCCTTCTCGTGTTTTAGGTGAAATTTCATCAATGGAAAGTCTTGGAATTGTTTCTAAGGCTTCTGGTGAGTCTATTTCATTTTGGCGTTCAAGTAAATTCTGCGTTTCCGCTACTAATTCTGTTAAGGCTTCTGGGCTTAAAGAAGCTTTAAAAGCTGCTAATTTTTCAGCTTGTGCTTTCGCATGGGTTGAAGCAATTTGTTTGTCTGGATAGATCACAACACTTGCGCGATGGGTATTATTTAAGAAATAGTGTAAAATCATTTCTTCAAATCCTTGTTCATCTGCCGCTTTACGAATATCTTTATAGAGTTGTTTATATTTTAAACTACTTAAAGGATCTGCATCATATAGCCAATTATCAAGCATTTCTAATCCAAGCATTAAGCCTGTCGGAATCGCACCATATTCGCCTTCACTCATGGAAAACTCGTTAATATTAATTGCTGCTTCAATACTCTTTTTATTCAGTCCTTCTTTGACCAGTTTCTCTAATGTTTCATCAATTGTTTTGATTACCAATGCTTTGTGTTTTTGATTGGTGTTTTTTAATGTAATATTAAGCGTTGTTTGTTTTAGCGGTGTTTGAAAATCGTAAGCAACTTCTTCACAAATATTTAAATCCATAATCGCTTTTTTAAGCGGTGCTGTATCTGACCCTAATAAGATATGACATAAAATATCTAATGACAAAACATCCATATAGGGTAAAACAGGATCCATCACATAACCAATAGAGAGGTAGTCTCTATTTTCCAGATCATCTTCTTCTGAAACAGGATAAGGCAACGCTTTTTCAGCCATTTTTTCGAGTTTAGGCTGTGTTTTGATGGAAGAATCAATCTTTGCTTTATCAAAATGGGATAAGTACGCTTCATCAAGATATTGAAGATGTTCTTCTACATCACCATTCCCATAGAAATAAATATAGGCATTTGAAGGATGGTAGTATCTTTTATGAAAAGCGCAATAATCTTCATACGACAATTCTGGAATTTCATCTGGATTACCACCAGAATCTTTGCCATAAATACTATCTGGGAACAATGTTGAGAAAAGCACATTCTGAAGATATTCTTCAGGATTAGAATAAACACCTTTCATTTCATTATAGACAACCCCATTATAGATAATTGGATCTTCTGGCTTTTCAATATGATAATGCCAGCCTTCTTGACGAAAAATATTTTGATTTTCATAAATAGCTGGATAAAAAACAGCATCTAAGTAAACATCCATCAAATTCATAAAATCTTTATCATTCGTGCTTGCAATTGGATAAACGGTTTTATCCGGATAGGTCATTGCGTTTAAAAATGTATTTAAAGAGCCCTTAAGAAGCTCTACAAAAGGTTCTTTTAAAGGATACTTTCTAGACCCACATAATACAGAATGTTCCATAATATGGGCAACACCTGTGCTATTGTTAGAAGGTGTCCGAAATCCAATTTGAAAGACCTTATTACGATCTTCATTTGATAAATAAATAAGGCGTGCGCCTGTTTTTTCATGTTGAAAAATGCGTGCAATCCCATTGATTTCATCAATTTTTTCTTCGCGTTGCAAAATAAAACCATGTATTCTTTGATTTACTTTCAAATTAATCTCCTTTATGTGCTTGATCTATTTTAATATGATCAGTTTCCTAGCTATTTTAAATATCTAGCGTTCTGATGCTTTCTAAATAGTCTTTTAAATTTTTTTCTTTTCCAATATCGGTTGGGTGATAGAAAATCTGGCCTTGTAAGTCCTCTGGTAAATATGACTGTTTAACATAATGCTGTGGATAATCATGCGGATATTTATATTGTGTATTGGCTTCTAATTTTTTATTTCTTGTGTTTGATAAATGGGATGGCACAATCGCATTTGATTGTTTTTGCACCACTTGTCTCGTCTTTTTAATGCCCTTATATGCCGCATTACTTTTAGGCGACGCTGCTAAAAAAGTAACCGCTTGCGCAAGATTAATCTGGGCTTCTGGTAAACCAATCATTTCAACCGCTTGCGCGGTCGATACAGCCACAATCAATGCCATAGGTTCTGCATTGCCAATATCTTCCGAGGCGGAAATAATAAGCCTTCTTGCAATAAATTTAGGATCTTCTCCTGCCTCTAACATTTTAGCTAACCAATAAAGGGCCGCATCTGGATCAGAGCCTCTGATACTTTTAATAAAAGCAGAAATCGTATCATAATGATTATCACCCTTTTTATCATAATAAACAGCCTTTTTTTGAATGCACTCTTGCGCTGTCTCAAAATCAATATGAATCAATCCGGCTTTGGTTTTTTCTTTTGTTAATACGCCAAGTTCGATCGCATTTAGTGCCTTACGGACATCACCATTGGCCATATTTGCAAAATGTTCATAAGCATCGTCGTCGACATTCACTTTAAAAACCCCATACCCATTTTCACGATCTAACACCGCCTGTTTTAAAATTGTAATAATACTTTCTTTTGTCAAGGCCTTGAATTGAAAAACAGTGGAACGTGATATCAATGGTGAATTAATTTCATAAGAGGGGTTTTCTGTTGTTGCCCCAATAAGAACAATTAATCCTTGTTCAACACTCGGCAAAAGCGCGTCTTGCTGTGCTTTGTTAAATCGGTGAATCTCATCAATAAATAAAATGGATTTTTTATTATAGGCACCCACATTCACTTTTGCTTTTTCTAAAATCTCAACAATATCCTTTTTACCAGCCGTTACAGCATTCAGTTCATAAAAAGCCGCATTTGTTTGATGGGCAATGATTTTTGCTAAGGTTGTTTTCCCCGTTCCTGGTGGCCCAGAAAAAATAGCAGAAGTTAAACGGTCCGTTTGAATTAAGCGATATAAAAGACGTCCTTTTCCAACAATATGTTCTTGACCCACAAAATCACCAAGATTTTGTGGGCGCATACGCTCTGCGAGTGGCGCATGGGCTGTTTGTGTTTTCTTTAAATTTTGAGCGAAAAAGTTTTCTTGCATTGCCTACTCACTTTCTACTACTTTTATTTCTTCAGCCGTAAACGCAAATTTTTCATAAATCCACGGATTGATGTCCTCATGTTGAATCTTTCCTTCAACAATGGCATCATAAAATTGCTCAAGTACGGCTTTTTCCTTTAAATTGATCTCCGGAATTTTTAATTTCATCAATGTATTTGGGTAGTATTCAAATAAGTCTCTGCCTAATTTTTTAGCAAATTGATGATAATACCAATTATATAATGCACTGTTTAAAACAACAATCAAGGCTTTTTCAGAATAATGCGCATACAGGTTGTTTTTCAAAATCATTCCATAGATATCAGCACTAAAAAAAGTGTGATGGATATCAATCGCAAAACGATTTTTTTGTGCTTTATAAGGAAAGACGATTTTGTTTTGCTCAAATAATGCCTTTTTTCTGCCCCATTGTGCATAAAACCAAGGGGTTTTTCCCATAAGGCATTCCCGTCTACTCTGTAAACGCATTTTAAAGGGTTGTAAATAGGTTTCAACCTCTGGATATTGTGATAAATCTTTTAAAGCATTGGTATATAAAATCTGTTTACTAGGTTGATTTATTTTATAAAAGCCAATATCTTTACTTTTAATCCATGGATGCATTAACATACTTGGTAACGCTTTTATAGGTTCTGTTTCGTCAAAAACAAAGGCTCGATCATATCCCGTGATAATCCCTTGAAAACTATCAACAATGCTTTCTAGTGATAATTGTGCCTGTCTTTCTATTTTATGAATTATTTTTTTGACATCTGGCGAATAGAAATGCCAAATTTCGGGGTTGAGCGTTTTTTGTTCAACCTCATATTGTACATAATACTGCTGTTCATTATTTAATAAATCCTGACAATAGCAAGAGGTTTCGCGCTTCTTTTCTTTAGAAATGATAAACTTGTTGACTTTAATTGGTCCGGTTAAATTACGTGATTTTATCAATTTAATGATCGCTAAATCCACACCCACCCCATCAATAATTCTCAATCCATTAAAATCAATGAGTTGACTGATTTGAAAGTTTTGTTGTATAAATTCTCGTAAAGCTTTTGCATGCAGTGCTTCAATAAAATAGCGAGATGTGATGAAAACCAAACAGCCTTTTTCTTTCAATAAGGTCTCTCCCAATTGAAAAAAACAATAACTTAAATCCCCTTTATTTTTATAAATATGTCCATATGTTTCTTGAAGCGATTTTCGGTAGGCTTTCCCAATTTCTTTATGTCCAATATAGGGTGGGTTCGCAAGAATGACATCAAAAAAATGCGGTTTAAAAACAGTTTGCAATAAAGTATCCCCTTGCTTAATATTTTTAGGAAAACAATATTCAGCATTTTTAAAGGCCAAAACCATTTGTGTTACAACCGCCGCAACTGGATCTGTATCCATCCCATACAAAACCCTTGTTAATAAGTATTGATGCATCGCCACACTTGGGTTTTGTTGATAAAGATGATCATAGACAGCACTGAGCAAACTCCCTGAACCACATGCTGGATCTAAAATTTTTTGATCTTTTTCAAAGGTTTTTGTTGCCAACACACTCAAATAACGAGCTATACTTTGTGGCGTATAAAAGACACCCCCATTTTTTTTGTCTTGCGCTTGTATGCATTGTTCATAAACTTCCGCTAAAAGAATCGGTTTATTTATTTCAAAGGGTTCATCCAGAAAATGCGTCACATCTTTCCAAATAGCCTCATTCAGTTCATTGGATTCTTCTTCATACCATATCTCTGTTTTTTGGTTATGATTCCAAATACGCATAAGTCTATTGATTGTAAAGGCTTTTTTGATGCTTTTTTGCTGTTGTGTGTTCCATTCAATATAATGGTTATGGGTCATAAATTTCAACGCAACAATTTTAAGGACAAATAAATTTAGTGGCTGTTTGTTGCCCGAATAATCATATTTATGATAAATCTCACTAATTGCCTGTGTTATATTTTTCATCTTATAATTGTGTATAGGGATCATTTTTTGAGCCCGCTATTTTTTCTAAAGATTGTGCAATACTTCTTAAATAACGTGTTTGTTCTTCCACTTTATTTTTATAATAAAACACAAAAAGGATGCCTGCTAATAAAAAAAGAATTAATAAAACGGGAATAAAGGCCCATGCAGTACCTGCCAATTGATTCATAAAATTACTCATATCCCTTACCTTTCTTGCTTTTCTTTCTATTTTACACATTATTTTAAGAATTTTCAACTAATTAAGGTTTATTTTACAATATTCTTGACAAAGTATTAGTCTTACTTTACAATATAGATAAGAACAACTGTAAAGAAAGGATAAAAATATGAATGTAGTAAGCTTTTTGATTTTATTTGTCATTCTTGCAATAACGGCATTAATCATATATTCCCAAGTTAAAAAAATGCGCCGTGGACAATTTGGCTGCAATGGACATTGTGGTTCATGTAGTGGTTGTTACTCTTCCAAACCTATTCTTAAAAAGAAGGATGATCAATCTTAATCTTTTATTTTTGAAAACAACCTGTAAATTTTCGTAAAATTTACAGGTTGTTTTTTTATGTTTGCACTAAATATGGAATCCCTTTATAAAAGACATAAAGCTTGCGTTCTTGCAATCCAAGATATTGAAAAAAGACTTGTTTTGCCCGTTGTTTTGGCGTTAATTGACTTAAATCTGGTAAAACTGCTTTTACAAAATCTTCATCTTTTAAGTATTCAAATGCTCTATTTTTGGTAATACCATCATCTTTAATAAAAGATGGTAAACTTCTTCGCCCATCTGCAAGAAGATCCATTTTAAGGCATTCTTGAATAGCCTCTATATTGTCAAAATATTCGCTTAAAAAAGCTAAAAACAATTGATAAAGTTGATCTCTTGAATGTCCTTGGTCATCATACTGTTTTTTTTGCCACCACTCTGCAAATATTTCAAAAAATTTAAATGGATTTTCAATATTTTGTAAAATTTCTAACATGGTATGGTAAAAAACGCCTGAATTATAATAACGTTCCACCAAATCTTCAATGCTTCTTAATTGCATCAATTCATCCGCTGACAAAAAATCATTTGAAATAACTTCATACGGAGCAAAACTTTTAAAACGATAGTGAAAAGCTTCGTAATTTTCTCTAATTGCGGTACCTTTCAGTAATTTCAAAAATCCAAGTTGCAACATATTCGGTCTTAACGTGATCGTATCATTAAAGGATTTTTCAAAAACCGTATAATCTTCAAAAGGTAATCCCGCAATTAAATCTACGTGGACATGCGCATTCTTAAAAGCCATGATTGTTTTAACGGTGTGTTCTATTTTATCCAAATGTGTTCTGCGCGTAACCGCTTGAAGTGTTTTTTCATTTGTACTCTGAATGCCAACCTCGAATTGCATTTGTCCTGGCCGTGATCGCCCGATTAAGGCTAATAATTCATCATCAAAAAGATCACCCGCTACTTCAAAATGAAAACAAGTCTTATTCGGTCGATTGATAATATGTTGAATGATTTTTTTAGTCCGATTAATGTCCATGTTAAACGTGCGATCTACAAATTTAATCAGTGGTATTTTTTGATCTATAAAAAAATCAATTTCTTTAAAAACTTTTTCTAATGACCGATATCTCACTGTTTTTAGTGTAGAAGATAAACAATAAGAACAATTAAAGGGACATCCTCGCATACTTTCATAATAAATAATTTTATGATTGATCGCTTGAATACTCTCTTCTGTATAAGTAAAAGGAATCTGATCAAGATCTTCTGCAATCACTAATGATTTTCCCTCATTTTTACCATTTCTTGAAAAAACACAGGGCATATCGATAATTGGTTCCTTATTTTGAAGATGCTTAATTAAGATTGGAAACTGTTCTTCACCTTCGCCTGAAAAAATATAATCGACCCCTTGATACGTCTCTAAAATTTTTTGGCTATCATAGGAGACTTCTGGCCCTCCCCAAACAATACATGTTGAAGGCCTACTTTTCTTCAGTACTTCAGTTACGCGTGCAATCATATCAATATTCCAGATATAACAAGAAAAGCCGATAAAATCGGCTTTTTTTCTTAAAAGTTTTCGTGTGATGTTTTCTTCCCGATCATTAATGGTTACATCGCAGATTTCAGTTTCGATCCCTTTTTCTTTAGCCGCCACTTGCAAGCTTCGTATTGCTAAATTAGTGTGCACATATTTAGCATTGACACCAACTAATACCATTTTCATATTACACGTTAAAACGGAAAAAAGTAACATCGCCATCTTGCATAATGTATTCTTTGCCTTCTGTGCGAATCAGTCCCATTTCCTTTGCTTTTGCATCTGACCCAGCTTCAATGAGTTTATCATACGCTGTGATTTCAGCACAAATGAACCCTCGTTGAATATCTGTGTGTATCTTTCCAGCTGCATCTGGCGCTTTGGTTCCTTTAGGAATCGTCCAGGCACGTGTTTCATCAGGACCTGATGTTAAGAATGTCATTAGCCCAAGTAATTGGTAGCCGGCTTTAATAACTTGATCTAAACCTGATGCTTCAAGACCTAATTCTTCCAAAAACATTGCCCGTTCTTCTTCGTCTAATTGGGCAATTTCTTCTTCAATTTTTGCTGATATTTTAATGACTTCTTGATGTTGACCTGCAACCGCTTCTTTTAATGCCGTTACATATTGATTGTCTTCTGCAAGTTCATCTTCTGAAACATTCGCAATGTATAAAACAGGTTTTGTACAAATTAATTGCAGTGTTTCTATATAGCACCACGCATCTTCTGAAAATTCATCCTGTTTCGGCATGCGACCTTCTTCTAAAATGCCTTGTAATTTTTGAAGACTTTCCAAATTAGTCCGTTCTTTTTGATCTGTTTTTGCCAATTTATTAGTTTTTTGAACACGGCGATCAACCATTTCTAAATCAGCTAAAACCAATTCTAAATTGATCGTTTCCATATCCTCAACCGGGTCTATTTTTCCTTCGACATGCACAACATTTGGGTCTTCAAAACAACGCACAACATGCGCAATGGCATCAACTTCTCGAATATGGGCTAAAAATTTATTGCCTAAGCCTTCGCCTTTACTCGCCCCTTTGACGAGTCCTGCAATATCGACAAATTCAATGGTTGCTGGAATGACTTTTTTAGAATGATACATATTATCTAAAACAGCTAACCGTTCATCTGGTACAGCCACAACTCCGATATTAGGATCAATGGTACAAAAGGGATAATTGGCAGATTCTGCTCCCGCTTTTGTAATAGCATTAAAAATCGTACTTTTACCTACATTTGGTAACCCAACAATCCCTATTTTCATTCATGACTCCTTTCACCTGTCTGTTGCCACAAGCGTTCGAGGTGATAAAATTGGCGCGCATCTTTTTGGAAAATATGAACCACAACATCATAATAATCTAATAAAATCCAACGTGATTCATGTTGGCCTTCAACACTTTTAACGGGTCTTCCTAATTGGCTTGCTTCATACTGAATATAATCAGCAATGGCACTGACTTGCCGTTCCGTATTGCCACTTGCAATGACAAAATAATCACCAATACTAGATTGAGAAATATCAATAATCTGAATATCTGTCCCCTTTTTATTGTCAATCCATTCTTCAATTTTATGTGCAAAGTCTTTTGAATTCATCATTTTGTGTTTTTCTTTTCCTCCATAATAAAGTAATTTCGGGCGTCTACTGTTCGTCCATGGATATACCCATTGATATTTGCAATATACCGGATCGTATTCGTTAATGCAAAAATCATTGCACCATTTAATCCTTTGTAGGCATGCTCTCGTAAAGCATCAACGCTAGGATAATCTCTTCCTGGTTCGACAAAATCTGCAAGATAAATAATTTTTTCTAAATTGCTCATATACGGTCTACCTGTTGTGTGGTAAGCAATTGCATTAAGAATCTCGTGGTCTTTGATGCCGTATTCTTGTTTTGCAATAACAGCACCAACTGGACCATGAAGTAATTGTGGCTCTTCCATAATGATTGGATCTAATTCTAAATTTGCCTCTTTGGCTACTCGGATCAGATCTTTATCTGAAAAATTTTTAGCACAGTCATGGAGCAATGCTGCATACCGTGCTTTTTCTATGTTTTCGCCATAATATTCTGCCAATTTAGCAGCTGATTCAACAACTCCTAAGGTATGGCGATACCGTTTGGGTTTTAAATTTTTTTTGAGTTTTTTTTGAATTTGTTCAAATTCTAACATTTTTCTTTTCCCTATTGTTTTGTATAATTGATGATCATCCATATATTCAATCACATTGTCTGGCAAAAAATATCGAACACTTTGTCCTTCTGAACAGCGTTTTCTAATGATTGAAGAAGCAATTTCCATTTCTTCTGTATACAGTTTATAGATTCTTGCATTGTATTTTTTTTGCAAAAACGCAATCTCTTCATCTAATTTTTGATGTGGATATCCAGGACGAAATGCTGTAATAAAAAAAACTTTCGAAAATAATTCTTGATAATTTTT
>Ga0172378_10002113_pt1 | contig 18545 bp, 18 predicted proteins | sample GrowelOW332metaG_FD_119755 | JGI IMG/M metagenome (GOLD analysis project Ga0172378, IMG submission 119755) | Groundwater microbial communities from an aquifer near a municipal landfill in Southern Ontario, Canada - Pumphouse #3_1 metaG | ecosystem: Environmental > Aquatic > Deep subsurface >... | reverse complement strand
TTTTTTATCATTATTTTTAATTAAAATCTATACTTGTTAGCAGGTATTTTTTGAAAATAATCGAAATACTATAGTATGAAACGAGGTGATATTATGGGATCTCATCATTCTGTACCTAAAGGACATGAGAAGTACGGCAAAAAGTGCACATTTTTGCATAGCTTAACTCTTCTCAAAATACAAAGCATACCTGATCTTCACACCCTATCCGAAAGTGAAATATACGATATCTATTGCAAAACTTACGAAAGTTTCAAAACAGTTGTTAAAGAAAAAGAAGCTTCTCGTGAACTTGTCCATGAAGAAGAAAAATAATGTTTTTTATCCGTGCCTTCATTATGTTGGCACGGATTTTTTTATAGCCCTGTTTTATTATCTGTTTTTAACAATTCAAAGTTGATGTTACACTAGGATTCCGGCTGAAATATTTTTCAAAACATCGTTATTGTTATATTCTTTAACAATTTCCATTAATGTTTTCATGCTTTCAGTTACATATTTATTTTTATAATAGACAATGTTAAATGATCTGTCTAAAGCATTTTCTTTACTTTTTATAACGTATAGTTGCCCGTTTTTTATTTCTTCTTTTACTAATCTTATTGATATTGCTGCAAGACAATTATGCTCCAATACAATGTTTTTTATTACAACCGGACAGGTTACTTCCCAATTTGTTTTCAATTTCATGCCCCTTTGCAGCATATAATTTTCAAACAATTCTCTTGTTCCACTGCCTTCTTCGCGCATCACAAAAGCTTCATTTTCCAGTTCTTTTATCATAATTCGTTTTCGTCCCGCAAAATGGTGGTTTTTGCTGCATACAACAACAAGACAGTCTTTTACGGCAGGCATCTGTACTAAATCAGGACTCTTTACCTGTCCTTCCACAATACCTATATCTAGTTCGGCCTTCAAAATTTTATCTTCGATAAATTTTGTATTATTCATATATGAAAATGTTTCTACCTGGGGTCTTCGTTCTTTAAAACGATTTATAATAGATGGCAGCATGCAGGAGCCTACTGTTATTGTTGTCCCAATACGTATCTTTTCTGAATGGCCTGCAATAAACATATATTCATTTAATTCATCAAATTGCTTTACCGCTATTTTCGCATAGGTAAGTAAATTTTTCCCAGCTTCAGTTATATACAGCTTTTTTGATATTCGTTCAAACAACAATATTCCATAATATTTTTCTAATTCTTTAATTGCCTGACTCACGGTCGGTTGCGAAATAAAAATTTTTTTTGCAGCCATACTCATCTTACCAGTTTCTGCTACAGCAATAAATATTTTGAGATGTCTGATTGTCATCTTTTCTCCTTACCGAATTAATAGGTTTTACCTATGATTATTATAAAATAATATCACTTTAATTATTAAATAACAAGTGTTATATTGTATCATAGAGATTGAACTGTCATATTATTTAAACAAAGGATGTGGAAATGTGAAAATTTTAATTATTGGTGGAGTTGCCGCCGGAACAAAAGCTGCGGCAAAATTAAAACGCGAAAACAGAGCTGATGAAGTTACTATTATTACAAAGAGCAAGGACATTTCTTATGCAGGCTGTGGACTTCCTTATTATGTAGGTGATTTAATTAAAAGCCGGGATCAGTTAATTGTCAATACACCAGCTGCTTTTTCCAGCCTTACAGGTGTTACTATCGTAACAGAAATGGAAGTTACTAAAATTAACCGCAGTGAGAAAACAGTACAGGCAACGGATCTTACTACAGAGCAGCTTTCAACTTTTAGCTATGACAAGCTTATTATTGCTACAGGGGCTGAACCAATAAAACCACCGATTACTGGCATTGATTTAAAAGGTGTGTTTTTTATGCGTACACCAGATGATGCTGTCGCCTTGAAATCTGCGTTAGACGGAGACGTTAAACGAGCTATTGTTGTTGGAGGTGGTTTTATTGGCTTAGAAGTTGCAGAAAACCTTCTCCATCAAAATCTGAAAGTTTCTGTCCTTGATATGGCCGAACATATTTTGCCTGGATTTGATTCTGAAATTGCGGAATATGTAGAAAACCATCTTGCAAATATGGGAATCATGGTTTTTACAAATACGAAACTAGAGGCTATTTTAGGAACAGATAAAGTTGAAAAAATAAAAACCGGAAAACGTGACATGAAAGCAGATGCTGTTGTTCTTTCTCTTGGTATCAGGGCTAATACAGCTTTTCTTAAAGATACAGATATTGAATTAATGCCAAATCATACGATTAAAGTTAATAAGCAGCTCCAAACAAATGATGAAAACATTTATGCAATTGGTGATTGTGCCTGTGTTACAAATTTCATTACGAAAGTTCCGGCATGGTCACCAATGGGTTCTTCAGCTAATACCGAAGGACGAATTACAGCTAAAAACATTAACAATAAGAACATTACTTATTCTGGTGTACTTGGTACAGGTATTGCAAAATTACCTGAATTAAATGTAGGAAGAACCGGTTTAACAGAAGCTGCTGCCGTAAAAAACGGCTATGATGTTGTAAGCGTTATTGCTGTAGTAGATGACAAGGCTCATTATTATCCAGGAGCTTCTAACTTTATTGTAAAAATGATTGCAGATAAAAGCAATAAAAAACTCCTTGGCATACAGGTTCTAGGCAAAGGTGCTGTAGATAAAATGATCGACATTGCCGTAACTGCACTTACGCTGGGAGCTACCCTGGACGATTTAGAAAATATGGATTTTGCCTATGCTCCACCGTTTTCTACCGCAATTCACCCCTTTTCGCATACCATAAATATATTATTAAATAAAATCAACGGTGAATTTAAAACAATTACTCCTACCGAGTATAAAAATGATAAAGCTTCTGAATATACGATAATTGATGCTTCTATACAGCCTTCTATTGAGGGAGCAGCTTATATCGATTTATCAAAGGTAAATGGCGAACTTGCTGAATTCAATAAGGATGATAAATTATTGCTGATCTGTACAAAAGGGAAACGGGCTTATTTATTGCAAAATCGTTTGAAATATTTTGGCTATACCAATACGTTAGTTCTAGAAGGCGGAACAATCTTTAATGAGATTAGTTAAATTTTCGCATAGAAATCTGAAGTGTTATGATATTTAATAAGTACTATGGGAGGCTATAAAAATGGCTACATTAACAATTAGTCCTGCAGATGAAAAACGAGTAAAAGCACTTGGTTTTCTAAGCAATAGAGGAACGGACAACTTTTCAGCAAGAGTTATTACTGTAAATGGTGCAATTACGGTTGCCCAGACAAAATGTATAGCAGAAGCTGCTGAATTATTTGGGAATGGTATTATTACTTTTACCACAAGGCTTACGGTAGAATGTCAAGGTATTCCTTATGAAAAGATTGAGGACTTTCAAGCATATATTGCCAAAGCTGGCCTTGTTACAGGTGGTACAGGCTCTAAAGTACGGCCAGTCGTTTCATGTAAAGGCAGTACATGTCAGTATGGTCTTATTGATGCTTCGGCTTTATCAAAAGAAATTCACGAAAGATTTTACAAAGGATATGCGGGTGTAAAGCTGCCACATAAATTTAAAATTGCAGTAGGCGGCTGTCCAAACAACTGCGTAAAACCAGACTTAAATGATTTGGGCATTATCGGCCAAATGATTCCAATTTTTGACGAAGACAACTGTAATGGCTGCAAAAAATGTTCCATTGTAAAAAGTTGTCCTGTAAATGCCGCCAGTGTTGTAGACGGCATTTTAAAAATAAATTCTGACATATGCAATAATTGCGGGCGCTGTATTGGAAAGTGCAATTTTGATGCGATTGAAGACGGAAAACAGGGCTATAAAATCTACATTGGCGGCAGATGGGGCAAACAAGTCGCACAGGGTCAATCTTTGAATAAAATCTTTACAAATAAAGAAGAAGCTCTATCTGTAATTGAAAAGGCTCTTCTCTTGTACAGAGAACAAGGTAAAACGGGAGAACGCTTTGCACAAACTATAAATAGACTTGATTTTAAAAATGTTGAAAATCAATTATTGTCCGATGAAATATTAGTAAGAAAGCAAGAAATTTTAGATGCTAAACTTCACTTGACCGGTGGTGCTACCTGCTGATTAGCAGAGCCTTGTGAAAGTCAGCAATTCATTTAAAAATACAAAAAAGCAGGCTGGAAAAAGTAAAACGCAAATTACTTTTTCCAGCCTGTTTTTTACATAAAAAGACTAGACCCCATCTGCAACAGAGCACAAAAACTTTCATTAAAACTAAGATAGAACTCACTAAAAGCTCTGGCATAAAAGCAATTCAATAAATTGATAAAGCTTCTTTTCCACAACGACAAGATCCATTTAACAAGGCAATACAATATTTGCTTTGTTTACTGACTACGATATTAATACATGCATAATCCTGAGAAATGCGGAAAATATTTTCAATAGGCATACCAAGAATATAGCACAAAAGCAGCCGATTCACTCCGGCATGGCCAACAATAAGTACATTCCCTTTGATGGATTCCATAATATCAAAAAAGGCACGAATAACTCTGGATTGACATTCCTTAAAGCTCTCTGCACCCGGAATATGATATGTAGAAATATTTTCTCCCCTTTTCTGATATTCTTCCGGATACTTTTGCGCAATCTCGCGAAATGATTTGCCCTCCCATTCTCCCATGCTGATTTCGCGTAAATCAGACCGGACAATGATATTGTCCGTAAGTCCCCGACAAACAATTCGGGCCGTATCAACACAGCGAATCAAATCACTGCAAACGACAGCAGAAATTTCTTTTCCGCTAAATCCCGAATGCAGCAGATGCGCTTGTTCTACTCCTTCTATTGACAGCGGGAGATTAGTTTCCCCAATATAGCGGCGCTCTTCATCCGCCTGTAATACACTTCCGTGCCGGAGCAGATAGATGATTCTTTCTTGTTTATTCGAGTTCATGACTTCTGCTCTCCTTTTCTGCATGAACAATACCGATTGTTCTTTTTCCTGAAATCAGCACCCCGTGTTTATGAATCGTCACATTCAGGGACAACTCCCCTTTTTCTTCAGCCCTGTGAATCGCTGGCAATTTTCTCAGTACCTGTAAAACTGTATATTCATCAAACCAAAAAATATTTGGCATAATCATAACGTCAACTTTCAGCACAACCCTGGCTTCATAAAATACCTTCGCCGTAAAATCAATCACTTCTGGTAAGGCAAAGACTACTTCATCAATATCCGCCATTGTGATTTTTTGCGAAGTCCCCAGACAAATCATTCCATCTTTTCTGGTTCTGATCTGCTCCAATCGCCGAAGTCTGCTGCCACAGGGGCAAGGTCCGGGAATAAATCTCGATATATCACCCGTCCGGTATCGGATTAAAGGCATTCCCTGTCTTGTCAACGTTGTAAAGACCACTTCACCATATTGACCATCTGGCACAGGATGCAGCAACACAGGATCAATGATTTCAAAATACAGATCGGCTTCTCTCAAATGATAACCATTATGGGCCCGGCATTCAATTCCGCCGCCCAATCCCATTTCAGTCATTCCATAATGGCTGTATACTTCACAATTCCAAATTCGTTGCAATTCCCGAGTAATAACCACTGGGACATAGTCCGTACTCAGTAAAACATTTTGGGGCTGCCATCTGCCTTGCCCCCACTGTTCCCACCAACGCGCCATTGCCAATATTTGTACTGGAGCACCAACAAGACACGTTGCCCGCTCCTGGCACATCATTGATACGGCCTCTGGCACATCAGCAACAAAGCCATACGGAATTGGCAGTGCACCAATGCGCTGCACTGCCTTCCGTAGCAGATCGCCTATACTGTCAGGTCGTTCTCCTGGCAGCAAAATCATCACTGTGTCATTAGTTGCGGTAAATGTCGACATTCCACAGCGAAAAAAATCAATCGTTAACTCTTGATCAGAACGAGTAAAAAACAGTCGTTTGGGATTACCCGTAGTTCCGGATGTCTTCAATGTAACGACTCGATTGATATGGCTTTGTGACACACACACGAACCGTGCAGCATATTGTCTAATATCCGCAGCGCTCGTCAAAGGATATTTAGCAATGTCCGCTAAGCAGGTAAGCGGTTTATCTCCACAAGGCGCCAAATGACGGCGATAAAACGGACTGCATTGTCGTACACGATTAACTGTTTCATTTAACCGTTTTAGCTGGTAATCTGCAATTTCTTCTTTTGCGAACTTCTCTTTCTCTTCTGTGCTGTTAATTTTTTCTACAATCCACGGTTCTAAAGGTGTCATAGGTAATCCTTCCATAATTACGTCCTCCTGTACAAAGCTCTCCCACTCCGATTTGTAAGATTATACGCGCAAAAAGGAATTAGTCGATTATCTGGACTCACTACGTGAATATAGCACTGTTGCAGCCTTTCTAAATCCAGTGTCCATGCGTCTTGAAATACCATTCCGGATACAGCCAGTTTATATTTATTCACCCGAGATAAAAATTCATCAAGGCTGTCCAAATTACCAGCAGCAACCTTTGTTGGCTGCTGGCCTGAATTTATGCTTACTTGCTTGGCCGATGACCATTGCCGCGCAACAAATTGCCGGGATCGTTTTGCTGTTTCAAGCGTTGGCTTGGTCTGACAGCAGGAAGATCCAGCCTCTGGCAGCAAGGGCTTTAGTTTGCCATCAGCCAGCAGAACAAAATCACCGTGAAAAGAACAATACGCATGCTCGCCGCCTGGCGGACGAAAATCAATGGCTTTCATCCTGCCATCCGTCTGTTTCTCAATTTCACGAAGCACCTGTGGAATCGTTATCCGATCCGAATCACAAGGCTCTTTAGGATACCTGCCAAAATAACTAATCGGTTGAAAGTGAACCCCCCGAACAATTGGCATATTTTCAATAGCAAAATTCAAGATCTCACCAATCTGACCATCATTTACTCCGGGTACCAAAGTAGGTACAAGAACAACGCCAATGTCTTGATCACCACAGGCTTCTATCACTTTTTTCTTGCTATTAAGCAGCGCTTTGCCTCGTAATTTCTCATAGACACTATCATACATCCCGTCAAATTGCAAAAAAACGCAATTCAGTCCGGCAGCTTTCAAGCGAGCAAAAAATTCTTTATCTGTTGCCAGCCGAATGCCATTGGTATTGACTTGGAAAAATTCAAATCCCATTTTTTTCCCCAATGTAATAATTTCCGGCAAATCATCACGGAGCGTTGGCTCGCCGCCAGATAGCTGAATATTATAAGGACCACCGCTATTCATGAGCATTCGATACCAGTCTTCAATGACAGCAAGATCCGGCTCAACCCGCTTATCCGATGATGCCTCAGCAAAACAAACAGGACATTGCAAATTGCATTTATTTGTCACCTCCAGCAATACACAGCAAGTTTGTTGACGGTGCTCCGGACACAGACCACAGTCAAACGGACAGCCATCTTTTACTTCTGTGGCAAACACCGTCGGTGATGCAGGCGGCTGATAATTAGTCCACTGTTGATAATCTGGTTTCCCCTGCCAAATACATACTTCATAGACTCCATGCTGAGGACAAGTTTTTTGCAAAAACACACGATCACCCCTCAGTACGCGGCGGGCCGGAATACGCTGCAGGCATTCCGGGCATACACTTTGTGTTTCCGCTAATAGAACCTGCGCTTTTTCTAACTTGTCATCACTCATAATCTACTGTCACCTCCTTCATCTGCTTATTGCGCTGTAACAATTCATCTAACAACTTTTCAAAGACCTGTTTACTTGTCTGCGGATCATTATCAGGATATTGCGCTTTTATAACCGTATCATTCAGAACACCTTTAATCGTTGTTCCATTCGTAAGAGTCACTTTAAAAAAAGGACGGGGGAATTTTTTATGAAAAACCACTACACCAAATGCAGAAAAAGCCTGAACAAATTCTTCGCTTATTTTCATATCCAAATAATACGCATACATATGTGTACTGACAAAACAATTTTCCACTTTTTTGCATTCAACCCGCATCATTAAGTATCGCTCCGATTGCCTGCAGGCAGTAATCCACTTCCGCGTTCGTAGTAAAGCGCGACAGGCTTAATCGTACCGTTCCCCTCGGTACAGCACCTAGAAACGAATGGATATGCGGCGCACAATGAAGCCCCGTGCGACAAACAATCCCAAAGCTTTTCTGTAGTATTTCACCAACGTCTTCTACATCCCATCCTTTTAGCCTGAACGATACAACAGGTGTTCTCGGTGCCGTTACCTCAATTATTTCTGCGCCAATTTCCCGCAATCCTTTGCACAGCCTCTGCGTCATATTCAATAATACATTTTCCTTTACCTTATGCTCTGCTGCCCATCGTAATGCACTTGCTAATCCGACGAGGGCACAATCATTTGACGTACCAGCCTCAAAGCGCGTAGGCATCATTGACGGCATTTTATTAAGCTCGCTTTGAATCCCCGTTCCGCCAGCCCAGACAGGTTCCAGTTCAGCACTCATGGCAGACGCTACGTATAGACCACCACTCCCTGTCGGTCCCAATAGATACTTGTGACCAGTAAAAGCCGCTAAATCAATTCCCCATTCCTCAGGATAAACAGGAATAACTCCTAAACTTTGCGAAGCATCCAAAAGAGTTATAGCACCTGCTGTCTTAGCCATCACAGCAAGTATTTTTGCATCATTAACCGCTCCTGTAACATTAGAGGCATGCGTAAAAACTGCTACGCGCGGTTTGAATTTTTCCAACGCTTCAGCCCATACTTCAGGGATAATACGTCCAGCCCCATCTACCGGAACCATGTGAATTTTTATCCCCTTTGTTTTTGACAAATAATGAAGAGGGCGCAGTACTGAGTTGTGCTCGGCGACTGTTGTAAGTACAGTCTCGCCCGGCTTCCAATGCAGTCCATGCAAAGCAACATTCAGAGCATGCGTGGCATTTGGCCCGAATACAATTTGTTTTGGCTCTTTAACCTGAAGCAACGCTGCCAATAAACGGCGGCACTCTTCAGCGGTATTGGGTCCGCTAAAGGCGGATCGTCCCGCATGATAAGGAACCTTATCAATGCATGCTGCAACAGCCGCACCCGTCTGGGGTGCTTTTGGCCAGGACGTCGCTGCATTATTCAAATATACAAGTTCCATTGAATCGCCTCCCATCCTTAACTCAGTTCATTAAAACTACAAATCCCTAAAATTTGAAAAACTTTATTCTGAATAGCGGTCGCTGTGCGCAGTCGGCGCCTGATGGAAACAAGAATTTCCGGTTGATCAGAAAACCGTTCCAATGATGGTTCAAAGCGTTCCAGAAAAGTTACCCGCTGTTCACCCCGAATTAACTTATCAACAAGAAATACGATGGCTGCTTCATCAATTGCACAATCTTCCTGAAAGTCTAAATCCATATGGGTGGCTATGACCTCAGCTATAGCAGAAAACCCCATAGCTTTGACCAGCCTGCTCCCCCGTCTCGCATGATGAGGTTTCCCTTTTGCCACATCATGCAAAAATCCTGCTGCAGCCACTACATTAGGATCAAGTTTGAGTCCAGCCCGCTTTAATAAAACAGCTAAGGAATATCCCATTGCGGCGACAGCCTGCCCATGCCTTGACACGCTTTCACCAGCCTGACACTTATTTAATATGGCACGACATTCATCACACATTGGAACACTGTAATGATCATAATATTTTATTAATTTATTGTAATCATCTATCGTGTCAATATCAATAAGGCTTCCTTGATCCGCAACAACAACGTCTACTGCATCGTCATCAAACTTATCCAGAATCACCTTTAGCCCACCGTTTCCATTGTTATGACGAATAGCAGAAAAACATTTTGCGCTAATCAGCGGTGGATGGCCCCGCATACCACAAAATGCAGGATAGACAACTGCTGCACTTGTTTTTCGATACATTTGCAAAACATCCTTTATACTACGCCGCCGTATCAGCGGATTATCTCCTGGCAACATAAGAAATCCTTCTATATCCGGCTCCATACTTTCAAGTCCTGCAAAAACAGAGGAAAACATTCCCGTTGCATAGTTTGGATTGTTTATAACTTTGACATCCGGCCTGCCTAGCAGGGTGTTAAGTTTCTCTGCCTGATAACCCGTCACAACTCTGATATCCTGTATGCCGCCTTGACGTAAACTAGTCACGGCAGTTTCAATTATTGTCTTATCACCAAACGGCAGCAATGGCTTAAACGCCCCCATACGACTGGAATAGCCTGCAGCAACAATCAAGCCAACTATTTTTTTTGAGTTAGGCATTTTTCACGCTCCGCTCTAGCTTTAATCAATTCAGCTACAATACTTACCGCAATTTCTTCCGGTGTTTCAGCATAAATTTCAATACCAATAGGCGCGTGAACTCGTCGCAAGTCTTCCTCACAAAATCCTTTCTGCTGCATATCTTTGTACAGCGTATCTCTTTTCCGCTTACTTCCAATCATCCCAATATAGACGGCACCCGAAAGCAACGTTTGTTCTAATACAGCACCGTCATTCAAATGTCCTCGTGTCACAATAACAAGGTAGCTGTCACTGTCGATAAACATTTCCGGCAGACATTTAAAATCGCCAATCAGCAAGACCTCCGCCTCGGGAAATCGCTTTTGATTGGCAAATTCAGGGCGGTCATCGATAATAACCGTCCTGAATCCAACCATGTTAGTTAAACGAGCAACCTGCTGCGAAACATGGCCGGCACCAAACAGATAGACAGTTCCTGCATTTCTTATTGGTTCTGCGATATAATGCCGCCCAGCTCTAACCTCCGTATGAATTGAATTTTTAGTTAGTCCGCCAAATACCGTGTTGATAAACTCCGCACTGCTTTGACAGCCCCCAACAATTGTCTTATCTTGCAAAACCAGATATTGTTGTCTTTCTTTGGCTTCACCCTGTACCAGCATAAACTCCGTAATCAACCAGGATTTTTGCTCGTGCTCGAACGTAGACAGCACCGATTCGTATACTGCTTTCATATCAGGATCATCCGCTGTAATATAGTCAATAAAAATCTTTCCCGATCCACCGCAAATCATTCCCAATCCAGCTGCATCATTTCCCGTAAGATCAAAATCCTGCATAATGGCTTGATGACTGATATGCACTTTTTGAGATAATTGAATTGTTTCTGCTTCCAGTCGGCCACCGCCAACTGTACCAATAATAGAACCGTCCGAACGGACAATCATTTTTGCTCCAGCTGACCTCGGTGCCGACCCGGAACTATAAAGAATCGTTGCCAATGCAAGGTTTTCACCGGATGAAATCAAGCGAAATACGTTTTGATAAAACTTTTTCATGCAAATCCTCCCTATCAGACACAAGTCCTTTTATAATCTGCAATTATGCTCGCCTGAAGCAGAATAGCCATTTGCCGCCAGAATCTCCATAACCTTCTCATAAACGGCCTGAACAATTTGAGGACAGCGTGCCGCACGGTTTACCGGATTGTTTTCCAGAATTGTATTACAGTCCGTTCCACCATACTTTGCCCCTTCCTCCTGCTCAAACCATTTTACAAATTCTTTAAGCATATCATTTAAGTGACCGTCTTCCATTTCCTCTGCTGAGCCTTTGCCAGCATAAAGTCCAATCAAGCAAGCACCTCCCGTCAAAGCACCGCACGTCTTGCCACAAAAGCCAAGACCACCAATCAGCCCGGACATGGCTCGAATTAAATCCGGATTTTCTTTTCCCTGTTCTTCCAAGGCCAGAAGACACAAAATCTGACTGCATAAAAAGCCTTGTTGTGCTAACTCAACCATCTTAAAGAACAAATCATTCATAATCCTTCCGCCTTTCTTTCATCAATGATCCTTACATTTAGGCTGATCCGGCCCTTTACCAGTCAGTTCATTTATACGTACCAGCGCTGCTGCAGAAAGGAAATGAATCTGTGACGGTTTGCCATCCATTGTTTCACCAGAAAGAATAATACCATTACAATTCTCCAAATATTGTAAAGGCAGCTTGCGTCTAAACAGCTTTCCCGTACTTTTATCAACGACTTCAACAATCACCACATCTGCCTCAACCTGCTCCGGTAAGTCCAGTCCTTTTTCCATTCTTTAACCCTCCTGATAACTTATTTTCCCGCCGAAAGAACCAACCGTTGTCCCATCCTGCACTTTGGACAGTTGCGCCCCTCATTGGTATCTTCACATTGTTTACAGTACACAGTGAAACAGCGGCAGCATTGATACAACGGCACATTATCCGGCAGTTCCGCCTTACAGCGAGGACACTTTTGTTTTTCCATAACGCTTATCCTTCTCTCCGTTTTTTTCAGCCACAAGCAAAAAATATCCCAGCTTTCTTTTTTCATTCTCGTAGAAATCTCCCATTGAGGCCTGGCAGGATAACCCTTTACGAAATTCCGGAACCACACCATATTCCATAATATAAGCAGCAACAAATTCTTTCAGGCAGACGGACTGATCTTCAAAAATTTTAATTTGAAAATTATTTTTTTTAAGCATCGCCAGCAAATTATACTTTACTTTACATATATCTTTCCCAGTATGCGTTTCTGGCAGATAGCAGTAAGAATTCTCGGCCAATACCTGCCTGATGTATAAGTCCGTAATCCCAAGTTTACCGCCGGGAGCCATAATCCGACTGACTTCACTTAGTGTTTTGGGCTTATCTCTCATAACAGATAAGCTGCATTCCATTATGATTCCATCTATAGACCCATCTGCAAATGACAATTTTTCGCTATCTTCTTGCAGAAACACTAACTCAGTATGTCGTTTTCTGCCTTCTTCCAAGCGAGCTTTTGCTAAATCAACACCAATCGGGTTTACGCCACAATAATCATGCAAATACCCCACCGTAATCCCGGAACCGCAGCCAATATCTACTACTGCAGCATTTGGCGAAAAATCACAGTGTTCAATCAGCTTTTTGGTCAGAGTAATCCCACCGGGATGAAGATGCAGCATTATTTATCCTCCATTGAAGCTTCGACCTGTTTCATTTTCCCATTTGCTAATTCTTCCGGAATATATACTATTCCACACTGTGCACATCGATAAAGCTCTACGGGAAAACTGCTGCCCAGATACGTAAGCTGTACTTTGCTCAATGTCAATTTTATGCCGCATTTGGCACATTCTATATTTACTTCTTGTTGACTTATTTGATTGTTCATCGTTTCCCTCCACTAATCCGCAATATTAATCCTGTGACAATAGGCGTTTTTAACAATAAACGCATTGTTTTCCGGAAAATATTCCACCCAGTATGTTACATTATCAAGCTGATAATGGGCAATGAAGCAATCTTTCTCCGTATTTCTTAGTTTATTGCCACTGCTTTCTGCATATGCAATTACCTTTGCTGCATCCTCGACAAGAATCATCCGGTCTTCCATAAGACTTCTCACATTTTCCGAAATTATTAGCTCCACATCCGTTTTTACTTCTTTCACACGTTCACCCCAAATCTCCTGCAAAAATGCTGTTTTTAACTTTTCACGATTTTCCTGCCGTTTAGAATATCCCGGCCCTTTTTGTCCGGCAACAAAATCTTTATTCCTGCTAAAAAGGAGATCCAGTACATGATAAACTCGTTTACCCTGGCTGGCGAAATTATCCCGGCACATAACGCAATACGTTAAATAATCTGATTTGCTTTCCTCAATCCGCCTCTGTATTACTTTGCCTGCAACTTCTTTGTTCGCATGAGCCATCAAACCACCATAACTGCAGCAAACTGTATTTTCACGATGCAGCGGCAGCTCTTCCACTTGATAGCCAAGCTTAGCCGCAATATCGCGTACACCATCCTGCATAAAATACTCCTGCCTTGCTGCACAGCTGTCGTGTATAGCAAGTTTTTTTGGTGTATGAATGATCTCTGCTTCTTCCGGCAGCCCCGTTTGTTTAAATAGCACCCACAAGCTCTCAATCGATACATTCGGCAAATTTTGTTTAAAAAGCTTGTGGCACGATGGGCAGGCCGTTATAATAAGTGGTTTTCCTAATGCCTCCCACTGCAGTTCTACATTTTGCATTGTTTTTTGAAACAACACCTCTTGTCCTGCCCAGTTAGCCGGAGCTCCGCAGCAGTCCAGCATCAGACCAACACCGTTATTTAACTTCTCGCATAGGAAAGCATACGTCTGCTTTACCTGCTGCGGCGATGAAGCCGTTAATTGACACCCCGGGAAAAAGGCATAGCGGCTGGATGAGAATCCTGGCTGATTTTTATACAGCGTACAGCGACTACTATTACTGAATCTCATATCCCTTAAGGCAAAGTCATACGTAGAAGGCGGCATCTTTCCTTTATCAACCATCATACGCCGCGCTTCTAAACAAATCTCCCCCATATTCAAGTTACCCGGACAAACTTTTTCACATAACCCGCATAAGCTACAGGAATTGATCATTCTATTTGCACGATGAATCCCCATGACAATCGATAAATTATTATATATTTCACGCACATAACGTTTTGGATAAGATCGGTAATGGGCCAAGTATTCACAAACTTTTACGCATTCCAGACATTCACACAAAAGGCAGCGTTCCGCTTCCTCACAGGCTTCTTCTTCGCTATACCCCCTTACTGAATCCAATGGCTGCACCCTTCGCTTTGGTACGATTCCTTGTGTATTCGTATAAAGTGAAGTCGTAAACGATCCTTCATTGGATCGATTAGCAGATAACGATACATTCTGAAATAACCGATCGATCGATATCGCTGCAATTTTTCCATCTGACAACGAAGAAATCGGTGAATAATTTCCTTTTTTCCCTCTGACACCGCCACCAGCAAAAATCTTTCCCTGTCCCACTGTCAGTGTCAAAAGATCAAGCTGCAGCGTACCATCTTCATTTCGATTAAAATGAAACTCTTCATCCAAATTTTTCTGAAAGCCAGTTGCCACATAAATCGCATCAAATTGATCTATAAAACAGTTGAGGCTTGTAATCCTTGTATTATAATGAATCTCCACCGGGAGTTTAGCAAAAACAGAAAAATCTTCATGTATTACTTGTCTGGGTAATTCACTTTCTGAATAATCCCAAAGTCTCCCGCCTAAATGATCTGCAGCTTCAAACACTTCCACTTTATAGCCTTTTCGTCCAAGCTCAAATGCTGCCGTCAAGCCACTCAACCCACCACCTACAATAGCCACGGCCTTGTCTTTCAGCAGCAGAGGAACAATATCATGCGCTGTCTGATTATTATCAACACATACCTTTTCCAATGCTCTGATAAAAATTGCTTCGTCAACTTCCTGCCGTTTGCAGGCTTGTTGACAAGGCTGATCGCAAATCCTGCAGATTATTTCCGGGAAAGGCACTACACGGCAAAACAAGGCAACCCCCTTGGCATAATCTTTCTTGTCAATCGCCTCAACAATTCCCTTGACATCAACGTGCACGGGACATTCAGACATACACCCCGGAGGCTTTTCCTGAATACATTTTGCTTCCCGCTGTCGCAATAAATTTTGATCCATTTGATCCATAGCATCACCCTCTCCCTGATATGCCGAAAATCAAAACAAGCCGGAAAGCCGATTGCCTTTCCGGCTTGTTTCAGTTCATATGATCATTATTACTTTTTCTTGGCCAATGCATCCAATCCTGCTTTAATTTTTTCTGGCAGTGCAGGAACAGCAAAGATACGGACGCCGCACGCATTGTAAATTGCATTCAGAATTGCCGGATGCGGTGCAGTCAGAGGGCCTTCACCTGCACCAGCTGCCCCATACGGTCCAGCCGGGCGCGGCGTAATGTTATAAATAATTTGCATATCATCCGGGATATCTTTTATAAACGGCAAACCACAGCCAATAAGGCTGGTATGCTTTTTGAGATCTTCAAAGTCTTCAGTCAATGCAAGACCAACGCCTTGCGCCAATCCACCGTACACCTGACCATCACATGTCGTCTTATTCGTGATTGTCCCGACATCCTGAACTGTAACAAATCGTACAACCGTAGCCTTGCCAGTTTTCATATCAACTTCAACTTCCGGCATAAAGACTGCATACATATAAACAGGAAACGGATCACCCTGACAAGTATCCGGGCTGCAGTCCGTACACATAGACGCTGTCCAGGAACCATCATAATGCACCGGAATGTTTTCCTCTACCATATTGTCATACGTCCGGAATGTCCCATCAGCCTTGCGCATGGCATTAACTAGCATTTCACAAGAAACACGAATTGCATTTCCTGTCATGACATTTTGCCGGCTGCCACCAGATGGGCCGCTGGCAGGTGTAAAAGCCATATCATTCATAACCAGCCGTATCTGCTCCGGCTTAATTCCCATCTGACGAAGAGTCTCGTGTGCATGCGTCAGCGTTGCAAGATCAGCACCCTGACCATGATCCTGCCAGGAATCGCCGATCGTTATCGTTCCATCTTTGTTTAATTCCGCCCACGCATGGGAACTGTCCGGTCCATCAAGCCCGCAGCCGTATATCCCAAGTGCCAGTCCTACGCCACGTTTCTTTTCCGGTGTAGAAACTGCTTTGCAGCGGGTTTTAGCTTCTTCCCAATGCGGACGGATTTTATCGAGCATTGCCGGCAGACAGAACACTTCCGGTATCTGACCAGTCGGTGTAGTCGCTCCGGGACGATAAACATTCTTATAACGCAATTCTAAAGGATCCATCCCCATTTTTTCAGCCAAAATATCCATGGCAATTTCCGAAGACAAGAACGCCTTTGGCGACCCATATCCACGGAAAGCAGACCCCCATGCATGATTAGTACAAACACATTTCCCATGACCGCGAATATTCTTAATATCATAACCAGCTCCAGTAAATTGACCTTGCCGCATGCAGTTCAAATCACCAAACTCGCTATATGGACCATGATCAAGCCACCACTTAGTCTCCATCGCCAGCAGTTTCCCGGTTTTATCGGCAGCAAGCTTTGTTTTGACAAGCGCCGGTGACCGTTTACCCGTATACGTAATTTGCTGATACATGCTGAAATTAAGCGAAACTGGCTTACCATCACAGGCAAGGCAGGCAACACCCAGCAAAGCTTCATTGGTCGGACTGAATTTATAACCGAAGGTTGCGCCAGTAGGATTTGCCACAAGACGACATTTTTCCGGTTCAATGCCAATACCGGCAACAATCATAGCATGATGCAGATGGAGAGCAATACTCTTGGAATGAATCGTCAGGCGCCCTTCTTCATCAATATATGCACTGCCACAATCAGGTTCCAATGGCAAATGCGGCTGACGGCTGCAATACGTTTCCGCTTCAGCAATGATAAGATCCGGATTTTCCATAAACGGTTTTGTATCCTCACCTTTTACTACGCCCTGTTCATAATACACGTTCGGCGTTCCCGGATGAATTTCAATAGCATCCGGCTCCATAGCCGCTGGCGCGCTCATATAAGCTGGCAATACCTCAAGATCAACCTTCACGGCTTTAGCCGCGGCTTTAGCATGTGCTTCTGTATCAGCGGCAACCATCGCAATCGCATCTCCAAACTGAAAGACCTTCTCATCACAAAGAATCGGTCGGTCCCAGCCATCCCCTTTATTGCTTGGGAACGTGATTAACCCGCTGATTCGGTTTTTCCCTTTTACATCTTTATGAGTGATGACCTTATAAACACCCGGCATTTTCTCCGCCGCTGAAGTATCCACGCCTTTAATATTTGCATGTGATACTTCAGCCTGAACTAACGCCAGGCGTAATGTTCCCGGCGGCATTTGCAAAGCAACATCAGCGCCAAAATCCCACGTCCCGGTAACTTTTCGCAAAGCAGACGGACGAACATAGGTTGTTCCATAAATTTTATTACCAACCGGCTTGAACAAAAGATCTTCTTTACGCATTTCTCCACGAATAACCTTGGCTGCAGCCATTACAGCATCGACTATCGGTTTATAGCCAGTACAGCGGCAGGCATTGCGATTTTTCTGGAACCAGTCGCGAACTTGTTCTCTGGTTGGATTTTGATTTTCATCAAGCAGCACTTTTGCTGACAAAATAAATCCCGGACTGCAAAAACCGCACTGAGCGCAGCCATACGCCATCCATGCTACCTGTAACGGATGAAGATTATCTGGTGTTGACAAACCTTCGATTGTAGTAATAGCGGCCTCATCCGGCACTCGTTTCATTTTCAAAACACAGGATCTCACAACTCTGCCATCCATAATAATAGAACAGGTACCGCACTGTCCTTGATTACAGCCAACTTTACAGCCGGTTAACAGAAATTGCTCTCTCAGCACGCTTGCTAAACTGGTTTCCAGATCAACAATCAGCGTTCTTTCTAAACCATTGATGATTAACACTTTTTTTTGCATATGTTTTCTAAGCTCCTTTTCTTTGTTTTCTATTTTTAAAAACATTATCCCCAAAACAAACTATTTTTGTTTTTTCAACCACCCTTACCAAATCCGCATTTCGGGTACTGACACTCCTCACATACGAGACATAAGCCTCCATGTCCCAGACGATTAATATCTCTGCGAGTTAATTCTTCTCCCACCAGCAATCGGGGCGCAACCAAGTCAAATATAGTACTTTTGTGGTACATCACACACCCTG